>Ga0206971_10004_pt1 | contig 98684 bp, 62 predicted proteins | sample Alteio_BWOrgHeat_85_FD_152917 | JGI IMG/M metagenome (GOLD analysis project Ga0206971, IMG submission 152917) | Enriched cells from forest soil in Barre Woods Harvard Forest LTER site, Petersham, Massachusetts, United States -... | ecosystem: Environmental > Terrestrial > Soil > Temperate forest >...
GCCATGCATTGGCGGAATGTCCGCCGGGTCGACTCACCCCGGCTTTGCTGCGCTCGCCGACCCTCTCTTCCGCAAGCGGGAAAGAGGGTAGCTGCAGATTTTTTATACCCCGCACACTTCAATTTATGTGCCCGCAGAAAAGAACACATTTAAAATGAAGATCGCATTATTAGGATACGGTAAAATGGGGCATATTATTGAAAAAATTGCCACCGACCGTAAACACGAAATCGTATTAAAAATTGACTACGATAACCAGCATGAACTGACGCCGGAAAACCTGGCCAAAGCGGACGCGGCAATAGAATTCAGCACGCCGGCAACAGTGCTGGCCAATGTGAGGTGCTGTTTTGACGCTGGCGTTCCGGTGGTAGTGGGTACAACAGGCTGGTACAACTGGATTAACGAAGTAAAGCGCCAATGCCTGGATGAAGACCAGGCACTGATCTTTGCGTCAAACTTTAGTGTTGGAGTAAATGTGTTTTTTTATGTAAACAAGGTGCTGGCGAAGCTGATGAACAATTATCCCTACTACGATGTTCAGGTAGAAGAAATACACCATACCCAAAAACTGGACTCGCCCAGCGGAACGGCCATTACCCTGGCCGAAGGCATCATCGAAAACCTGGACAATAAAACGGAATGGGCAAATGTGCTGACGGCCGATGGAGGTGAAACCGCAGAGGACAATATTTCGGCCAACCAATTGCTGATCGAGTCTTTCCGGATCGACAGCGTTCCGGGCACCCATACCGTCATCTATGATTCGGAAGTAGATACTATCGAGCTTAAACATACCGCGCATAGCCGCAATGGCTTTGCGCTGGGCGCCGTAATTGCCGCGGAATGGATACAGGGCAAAAAAGGATTTTTTGAAGCAAAAGATATGTTTAATTTTAGCCTTTAAACTTTTTAACGTGAATATAGCAGAAGCCCTGATTTTATTTGTACTGTTTATCATACTGCCTTATGCGGGCTTATGGAAAATGTTTGAGAAAGCCAAACAACCCGGTTGGATGGGCATCATCCCTTTAGTGAATATCTTTATCATGATAAAACTGAGCGGCCGCCCGTCATGGTGGATGCTGCTTGTTTTTTTACCGGTGATTAATGTCCTGATCCTGATTGGCATCACGATCGACTTTGTAAAATCATTCGGAAAGTTCAAACTGAGCGAACAGGCCGGAGCCGTGCTATTGCCTTTTATTTTTTTATACAAGTGGGGATCGGATAAAGAAACCAAATATATCGGACCTGCAACCGCGCACGAGTTCAGGGAGAAGCACAAAGCGGCGCTAAAAAAATCACCTACCCGGGAGTGGACCGAAGCGATCATTTTTGCGGTGATAGCCGCTACCTTGATCCGTACATTTTTTATTGAAGCTTATGTTATCCCGACGGCTTCGATGGAGCGCACATTACTGGTAGGCGACTTTTTGTTTGTGAGTAAGGTAAACTACGGCCCCCGCACACCGATGACGCCGATTGCTTTTCCGTTTGCGCATCATACCATGCCCGTTACCGGCACCAAAGCCTATTGGGATGGATGGGAACTTCCTTATTACCGCCTGCCGGGCCTGGAAACCATAAAAAGGGGCGATGTAGTTGTATTCAACGATCCAGCCGATACGATCAATAACAGACCTGCCGACAAGCGGGAAAACTATATCAAACGCTGCCAGGGAATCCCCGGCGATGTATTGAGCGTTGTTGGCGCACAGGTTTACGTGAATGGCAAAGCTGCCCCCAATCCACCGGGAGAGCAGATGGAATACCAATATAATTTAACGGACTCAACAAACGAAACGACAATTTACGACAATTTACAGATCACCCTGTATAAAGACCACCAATATCGGGCGATGACTGCCGCCTCGGCACAGCTGTTCAAAAACTATTCTAACGTAAAAAACTTCAGGCCGGATACTATCGCTAAAGGCGTTTCTACTGACGTTTTTCCGCGAAGCGGCACAACTGTTCTCGACCCCACTCTTGGTATCAGGGTCCCTGATTATCATTGGAACGTAGACAATTTCGGGCCGATCACCGTCCCAAAGAAAGGTTGGACCGTAAAATTGGATAGCTTAACCCTCCCGCTATACGAACGTGCCATCCAGGTTTACGAACATAATAAGCTGGAAATAAAGGGCAACGATTTATACATTAACGATGTAAAAACCTTATCCTATACCTTTAAGATGAATTATTACTGGATGATGGGCGATAACCGCCATAATTCGGAAGATTCGCGTTACTGGGGGTTTGTACCTGAAGATCACATTGTAGGCAAAGCCTTGTTCATCTGGATGAGCTGGGATGATAACGCGTCCGGGTTTTTCAGCAAGATCAGGTGGGGCAGGCTGTTTAACGGAATACATTGATGTTGGTTGATTAAGTTGAACAAGTGAGTGGTTGATTAGGTTGAAACGGTAAATAAAAACATCTTACAAAATACTTAATCAACTTAATCCAACTTAATCAACCAATCAACCAATCAACCAATCAACCAAAACAATGGACTTCGGCAGTTACGTTTTCCTGCTAATAATCGCCTCACCTTTCCTCATCCTTTGCGTTGCGGGTACCTGGAAACTGTTTCAAAAAGCCGGCGAAAAAGGATGGAAGGCGCTGATTCCTTTTTATTCGAGCTATATAATGCTCAAAATCAGCGGCCGGCCGGGCTGGTGGCTCATCTGGTTGTTCCTGCCGGTGGCAAGCTGGATTGTCAGCGTAGGCATCGTTATCGATTTTATTAAATGTTTTGGTAAATTCTCCATTCGCGACCGGGCAGCGGCTGTGCTGCTGCCTTTTATCTATATGCCCAAATGGGGGTTTGAAGCCAAAACGGTGTATTTGGGCCATTCGGCCTCAGCGGTTTTCGGTACAGAATTCCCAAAAAGTACAAAGCCTCACATAGCCGTGCAGTGGGGACAGGGGCTATTTTTTGCCCTATTTACCGCAGTGTTTATCAGGGCATTTTTCGTTGAGTTTTATGTTATTCCCACGGCATCCATGGAGCGAACGCTGCTGACAGGCGATAACATCCTGGTTAGTAAACTAAACTATGGCCCCAGGATACCGATGACGCCAATCAGCTATCCATTTGCCAATCATACTTTCCCCAGCACCAATTTAAAAGCTTATTGGGATGGGCTGGAGCTGCCTTACCTGCGGCTGCCGGGATTCAGCAGCGTAAAACGGGGTGATGTGCTGGTATTTAACTATCCTCACGACACGATAGATAACAGGCCGGTGGATAAAAAGGAATTTTATATCAAACGCTGCACAGCCCTGCCGGGAGACACTTTGCTGATTGATAACGGGCGCGTTTACGTTAATGGTAAAATACAGCCCGAACCTAAGGGCGTGCAGTATCAATATAAAATTGACACCAGCGGCGGAGCGATAAACCCGGAAGTTTTTAAACAGCTGCATGCAAGTATTTACGAGGGCCAATCCGGCGTGACCATGACCCCGGCCTCAGCGGCTATTTTGAGAACTTACTCAAATATTAAATCCGTCACCCGGAACATCGCTCCAAAGGGGCAGGCTGACGATGTTTTTCCGCATATTTTTCCGCCCCACGTGCTGTTGGCAGGCCATATACCTGATTATAAATGGAACGCAGACAATATGGGCACGCTCATCATCCCCAAAAAAGGCTGGGTTGTTAAGCTGGATAGCACGACCTTCCCCTTGTATGAATATGCCATAGAAGTTTATGAGCGAAACAAAGTATCCGTGGATGGGAGTAAGATTTTTATAAACGGGAAAAAGGCTGATACCTATACCTTTAAAATGGATTATTACTGGCTAATCGGCGATAACTGGTACGATTCGGAAGATTCACGCTATTGGGGCTTTGTGCCCGAAGATCATATCGTCGGTAAGGCGCTGTTTACCTGGATGAGCTGGGATTCGGATGCGCCGCTGCTCGAGAAGATCAGGTGGGACAGATTTTTAAAGGGGATTGAGTAGTTTTAAGTCCAAAGTCTTTGGTCGTAAGTCCAAAGCCGATTTTGCACTTTTCTGACTTAAAACGCAAGATTCCCGGCTCACGACTAAGCGTCAATTGATTTTAAAAACAAAAAAACTGAAGCGATGAAAAACAGTCCGCGCCGCTTGTCCCCAATTTTCAAATTGATGATTTTGCTCGTTGCACTGGTTATGATCGTGCTGGCACTGACCAATCCAGGAATCTCAGACTTTAGAATATATACCCGTTCCATCGGCTTTAATTCGGAGTACCAGGTAAGAACGGGAAATTACATTATCTTTTCAACTTATCAATGTGGGGATTACAGCTACCTGGGTATTTTTAATAAATTTATTTTGACCAGGTCGCCAGGGGGATGATCGCCAATCTGCAAAATTACGGGTTTAATTCTATCATCCGTTCCGAAAATCTTGCGCGCACACAAAAAACGCCCGGCTCAAATAAGCCAGGCGTTTTCATATTTCTTAAGTCCCCTTTCAGAGGAGATTTAGAGGGGGTTATTCCCCCTTCTCCGCGTTCTCTTCGTTCTCAGCTGATGCTTCAGGTGTTTCGGTTGCCTCTGCAGCAGCAGTTTCCTCAACTACAGGTGTTTCTTCAACTACAGCCTCAACAGCAGGTGCTTCAGCTACGGGTTCTTCAACCACAACGGCAGGCGCTGGGGCGGCCTTAGCAGCAGGAGCAGCGGCAGTAGCGCCACCTTTGCCTTTACCACCACGACGGCGGGTTGATTTCTTTTCAGCTTTGCCAGTATCCTGACCATAAACGGTATTATAATCTACCAGCTCAATCATTGCCATTTCGGCGTTGTCGCCCAAACGGTTTTCCATTTTGATAATGCGGGTATAGCCACCGGGACGGGTTGCCACTTTTTCGGCCACTTCGCGGAACAGTATCGAAACTGCGTCCTTATCCTGCAAATAGCTGAATACGGTACGGCGCGAGTGTGTAGTATCGCTTTTTGATTTGGTGATGATCGGCTCAACATAAACGCGCAATGCTTTTGCTTTGGCTAATGTTGTGGTGATGCGCTTATGCAAGATAAGCGACGAGGCCATGTTACCCAGCATCGCTTTGCGGTGGCTGTCGGTACGACCTAAATGGTTTACTTTTTTTCCGTGTCTCATTATTTTTTTGTTTGTGGCACGTGCATACCGTTGGGCGGCAATCTGATGTCAAGCCCTCGGAATTATGCCGGTGTTAGTGACTAGTTAATTAGCGGTTTAAGATTGGTCACCATTCAATTTAAACCTCTTTTGTTGTAAAATAAGTAGAGGTTAGTGATAAGTCCTGATTGACTAATCTCTAACCTCTACTCTTTAAACTATTCCTCGTCCAGTTTATACTTCGCCAGGTTCATACCAAAAGACAAACCTTTCGATTTTACCAGGTCCTGGATCTCGGTTAATGACTTTTTACCAAAGTTCCTGAATTTCAGCATATCGGCAACGTCGTATGAAACTAAGTCAGCCAGGCTGCGGATGTCAGCAGCTTTAAGGCAGTTCAGTGCACGAACGGACAAGTCCAGATCAACCAGCTCAGTTTTCAGGATCTTGCGCATGTGCAGGATCTCTTCGTCAACTTCTTTGGTTTCTTCTTTTGCCTGTGCTTCCAGCATCATGTTCTCATCGCTGAACAGCATAAAGTGCTGAATCAAAATCTTAGCTGCTTCCTTGAGCGCTTCTTCAGGATGGATAGAACCATCTGTAGCGATATCTAAAACCAACTTTTCATAGTCAGTCTTTTGTTCTACACGATAGTTTTCGATGGTATACTTAACGTTTTTGATAGGCGTATAGATCGAGTCTATCGCAATTACACCAACATTAGCGTCAGGGTTTTTATTTTCTTCGCTCGGAACATAGCCCCGGCCTTTGCTCACAGTAAGCTCGATCTCGAGGGTTACTGAATTATCCATGTTGCAAACAACCAGGTCGGGGTTTAAAACCGTAAAGTTATTGCTGAACTTGGTGATGTCACCAGCCCTGAAAGCATCCTGGTTATTGATTATTACGAACACTTTTTCATTATCGCCCGAGTCGCCTGTTTTCTTAAACCGAACTTGTTTAAGGTTAAGGATGATCTCGGTAACGTCCTCAACAACGCCCTTGATAGTTGAAAACTCGTGCATCACACCCGAAAAACGCACCGAAGTGATAGCGAAACCTTCAAGTGATGAAAGTAAGATACGACGCAGAGCATTACCAATGGTTACACCGAAGCCTGGTTCCAGCGGACGAAATTCAAACGTACCGTCGAAATCATTCGATTTCTGCATGATAACCTTGTCTGGTTTTTGAAATGCTAAAATTGCCATTTATATCCTTGTTTATTGTTTGTTTATTGATTTGAGATTAGAGACCAGAGATTAGAGATTAGAGGCTGGGAAAATCCTGCGTCCTAATCACTAATCTCTAACCTCTAATCACTTACTTATTATTTAGAGTACAACTCGACGATCAGGTTTTCCTTGATATTTTCAGGGATCTCATCGCGATTTGGATAGTTTAGGAACTTGCCTGTTAAATTGGCAGCGTCCCATTCCAGCCAGCTGTGCTTGTTAATTTTTCTGCCGGCTATTGAATGTGTAATAGCTTCGAGCGATTTTGATTTTTCGCGAACGGCAACTACGTCACCTGCTCTCAGGGTATATGATGGAATATTCACCACTTCGCCGTTAACCGTTATATGTTTGTGTCCAACTAACTGGCGTGCGCCTGAGCGGGTTGGGGCAATACCCAAACGGTAAACCGTATTATCCAAACGGGCTTCCAACAGTTTCAGTAACATCTCGCCGGTGATGCCTTCTTTTGCAGAAGCGCGGTGAAATAAATTTTCGAACTGGCGTTCCAATACACCGTAAGTGTATTTAACTTTTTGTTTCTCCATCAACTGGGTTGAGTACTCAGACTGTTTACCCCTTCTTTTGGATACGCCGTGCATTCCCGGCGGGTAGTTTTTTCTTTCTAACGCTTTATCCGGGCCGAAGATGGGCTCACGGAAACGGCGCGCAATTTTTGATTTTGGACCTGTATATCTAGCCATTGTTATTGTTTTAAAGTATCAATCAGCCCGCAGCTGACGACTCTTAGCTTTAAAAATTTTGATTAATTAAACTCTTCTGCGTTTTGACGGACGGCAGCCATTGTGCGGCAGCGGTGTAATGTCCTTAATGGTAGTTACCTCGATACCTGCAGTTTGCAGCGTACGGATAGCCGATTCGCGACCGGCGCCAGGGCCTTTAACAAATACTTCTACTTTGCGCAAGCCTAAGTCATAAGCAACTTTACCGCAATCAGCAGCTGATTGTGATGCCGCATAAGGCGTATTCTTTTTTGAACCCTTGAAACCCATTTTACCGGCTGAAGACCAGGAGATAGCCTGGCCTGATTTGTTGGTAAGGGTAATAATGATGTTGTTAAAGGTTGCGTTGATATGCGCCTCGCCATACGGCTCAACAATTACAACGCGCTTTTTGGTAACTTTTTTGGTCTTAGCCATCTTTTTTAATGTTGAATTAATGAATTAGTGAGTTAGTGAATCATAACCCGGACCCATTAATATTTTGTTACTTCATTTATTCCTGGCCAACCTTTTTGAGGTCACCAATCAATTTATTATTTACTTAGCGGCCATTAACTAATCACTAGCCTCTAATCACTATTTAGTAGCCTTCTTCTTGTTAGCAACAGTCTTGCGTTTACCTTTACGGGTACGCGAGTTGTTTTTAGTACGCTGCCCGCGCAAAGGCAAACCTTTACGATGACGTGTGCCGCGGTAGCATCCTATATCCATTAAACGCTTGATATTAAGCTGAACTTCCGAACGCAGGGAACCTTCAACCTTAACCTGGTCATTGATGATTGTACGAATAGCGGTCAGCTGCTCGTCGGTCCAGTCCTGAACTTTGGTATCAAAATCGATACCTGCCTCAGTTAAAATCTTTTGAGCTGTTGACCGGCCGATGCCGTAAATATACGTCAGGCCTATCTCGCCTCTTTTATTCTTTGGTAAATCAATACCTGAAATCCTTGCCATATTTTTTGTTTGTATTTTTAAGTAATAACCGAACGGCGGGCCACCGTTGTACGAATTATTACAATTTCTTTAATTATCCCTGGCGCTGTTTGTATTTAGGGTTCTTCTTGTTAATAACGTAAAGTTTCCCTTTGCGGCGGATGATCTTGCAATCAACACTGCGTTTTTTTATGGATGCTCTAACTTTCATCGCTTTGTTATTTATATCTGTAGGTTATTCTGCCTTTACTTAAATCGTACGGACTCATCTCCAGCTTCACCCTGTCGCCAGGAAGAATTTTTATGTAGTGCATCCGCATTTTACCCGATATATGCGCAATAATTTCGTGTCCATTCTCCAATTCAACCCTAAACATCGCGTTAGATAATGCTTCTTTAATCGTTCCGTCTTGTTCAATTGAGGCTTGTTTGGCCATATTTTACTGATTATTACTTTATTATCCGCCTTTCAAAGCGGGATGCAAAATTAATAAAAAAATCTTAAATATTAATTTTTTCTTTTAAAACTTCGTCAACGTACAAAAAAGTGGATAAAATGTCCGGTTTTCCCTTTCTTATAGCCACTGTATGCTCATAGTGACAGGACGGTCTCCCGTCTGCTGTAGACACCGTCCAGCCATCATCCCAAAACTTTACTCTCGATTTTCCGGCATTGATCATGGGCTCTATCGCAATCACCATTCCTTCTTCCAGTTTTATGCCCGAGCCGCGTTTGCCGTAGTTTGGCACCTCTGGTTTTTCGTGCAATTGCAACCCAACCCCATGGCCAACCAATTCCTTCACCACACCAAATCCGTGCCTTTCGGCATGCTCCTGTACTGCGTAGCCAATATCGCCGACCCTGTTCCCCGAAACCGCTTTTGCTACTCCCAGGTCGAGGCATTCCATGGTCACCCGCATCAAACGCCTAACGGTGTCACTCACTTCACCGATGGCAAAGGTATACGCCGAGTCGCCGACATATTTATTTAACACTACGCCGCAATCAACCGATACAAGGTCGCCATCCACCAGCTCCCTTTTCCCAGGGAAACCGTGAACAACCTGGTCGTTCATCGAAATGCAAAGCGAATAAGGGAAGCCGTGATAATTTAAAAATGCAGGGACGCCGCCATTATCACGGATGAAGGTTTCAGCAAGTTTATTTAAGTCTATAGTCTTTACACCCGGGCCTATAACTTTGGCTATTTCTCCAAGTGTTTTGGAAACAAGTAAAGAACTTTCACGTATGAGTTCTATCTCCTCGACAGACTTATAGCTGATCTTTGACATGTTACTTTATTAGATAGTCGGTTGACCCGCACCCCCCGCAGCAATGCTGGTACGTCCTTTGATCCTGCCGGTCTTCATTAAGCCATCGTAATGACGCATTAACAAATGGCTTTCGATCTGTTGCAGGGTATCCAAAACAACACCTACCAGGATGATAAGCGATGTGCCGCCAAAAAATCTTGCAAACCCGCTGTTGACACCCAATAAAGATGCAATGGCCGGGAAAATAGCAATGATGGCCAGGAATATAGAACCAGGCAGCGTAATTTTTGAAATAACGCCGTCAATAAATTCCGCTGTCGACCGGCCGGGTTTGATACCGGGAATAAACCCGCCGTTCTTCTTCATATCCTCAGCCATTTGGTTGGGGTTAATAGTAATTGCTGTATAGAAGAAGGTGAATACGATGATCAGTACGGCAAACAAAACGTTATGCCCCCAGGCCTGGGAATTAGCAAGCTGCATCATAATAGGGTTCGACGCCGACTTAGGCCAGAATTGCTGTAACGTTGCCGGGATAAACATCAACGCCTGGGCAAAGATGATCGGCATTACACCTGCGGCATTCACTTTTAACGGGATATATTGCCTGACACCGCCGTATTGTTTGTTGCCTACTATACGTTTTGCGTACTGAACTGCGATCTTGCGCGTACCCTGAACGATCAGCACTGTAAACATCACGACTACTATCAGGGCCACAATTTCAACTACAAATGTCACCAGTCCACCTTTTCCGGAATTACGTATGACAAACTCACTCGAAAACGCACCGGGCAAAGCTGATATAATGCCCACCATGATGATGAGCGAAATACCGTTACCGATGCCTTTATCCGTTATTTTTTCACCCAGCCACATTACAAACATGGTACCTGCCGTAAGAACAAATATATTTAAGATGGTAAAGAAGGGATTTGCGATCTCCATTTGATCGGCCGTGATCTGCGACTTCAGATAGCCAATTGCCTGTAAGGCGGTAATGCCAATCGTTAAGTAACGGGTCCACTGATTCAGTTTGTTACGGCCACTTTCACCTTCTTTTTGCAGTTTTGCGAAATAGGGCACTGCAATACCCAATAATTGCACCACGATAGAGGCCGAGATATAGGGCATTACCCCTAAAGCAAAAATAGATGCACGGGCAAATGAACCGCCGGCAAACATATTCAGCAAACCGGTAATCCCTTCGGCTCCTCCTTTTGAAACTTTATTCGGGTCAACCCCCGGCAATACCACGAATGAACCTACGCGATATATCAAAAGAAATAAGAGTGTGTTGGTAATACGCACTCTCAGATCATCGATCTTCCAGATATTGGATAATGTGGTGAAAAACTTCTTCATCTAAAATTATAGCTTTACAATAGTACCACCAGCTGCTTCAATAGCTTTTTGAGCCGTAGCAGAAAACGCATGCGCCTTAACTTCAAGCTTGGCCTTAATTTCGCCGCGGCCAAGTATCTTCACCAGGTCGTTGCGCGAAACCAAACCATGTGCTTTCAAAGTATCAAAATCAATTGATGCAACCGAGTATTGCTCGCTTAGTTTTTGAAGAGCATCCAGGTTAACGCTTACGTATTCAACACGGTTGGGATTTTTAAACCCAACTTTTGGTAAGCGGCGCTGCAATGGCATCTGTCCGCCTTCAAAACCCACCTTTGTAGTGGTGCCTGAACGTGAACCTGCACCTTTATGACCACGGGTTGAAGTACCGCCACGGCCTGAACCGGTACCACGGCCAATTCTTTTCCTATTTTTTGTAGAACCTTCTGCAGGTTTCAGATTACTTAAATTCATGATATTAAATATTTTCTACCGCTACCAGGTGATTCACTTTCTTAACCATACCGATAATAGCTGCAGTAGCCTCAACTTCTACACTATGGTTGATCTTTCTTAAGCCCAGGGCTTCGATCGTCTTCTTTTGGCGCTCACTCCTGTCGATCACGCTCTTAATCTGTGTTATTTTGATCTTTGCCATGACTGATTAACCGTTAAATACTTTTCCTAAACTAACGCCGCGCTGCTGGGCTACAGTATAAGCATCGCGTAATTGCGATAATGCCGATACGGTTGCTTTAACCACGTTGTGCGGATTTGACGAACCTTTTGACTTTGCCAATACATTGTGCACACCGGCTGATTCCAATACGGCACGCATCGCACCGCCCGCAATAACACCGGTACCATTTGCTGCAGGTTTGATAAACACAAAACCGCCGCTAAACTTGCCGATCTGCTCGTGAGGTACAGTACCGTTGATGATAGGCACTTTTACCAGGTTCTTTTTTGCGTCATCGATACCTTTGGCAATGGCTTCGGTTACTTCCTTAGCTTTACCCAAGCCATAACCAACCACGCCGTTTTCATCACCTACTACCACGATGGCAGAGAAGCTGAAAGTACGGCCGCCTTTGGTTACTTTGGCAACGCGTTGTATGCTCACCAGGCGGTCTTTTAATTCGATCTCGCTGGTTTTTACTCTTTTTATATTGATTGTTGACATCTTCTTTATTTGTTTAGTGATTTAGCGATTTAGTGAATTAGTAATTTGTTTCTCACTACTAAAGTATTCACTAATTCATTAATTCATTCATTCACTAATTAGAAATTCAAACCGCCTTCACGTGCACCTTCGGCCAGTGACTTAACTCGGCCATGGTACAGGTAACCATTTCTGTCGAAAACTACATCTATTATACCGGCGGCAACCGCTTTCTCAGCAACCAGCTTACCTACGGCAGCTGACTGATCGATCTTGGTGCCTTTTTCAGCATTAAAATCTTTTGATAAAGATGATGCCGATACCAATGTTTTTCCGTTCACATCGTCAATGATCTGGGCATAAATACCTTTGTTGCTTCTGTACACTGACAAACGCGGACGTGCTGAAGAACCGGAAACACGTTTCCTGATGCCCTTCTTAATTCTGTCTCTTCTTGATAACTTAGCTCCCATGACGATTACTTTTTAGATGCTGATTTACCTGCTTTTCTTCTCAATACCTCGCCAACAAACTTGATACCTTTACCTTTGTAAGGCTCAGGGGCGCGTAACGAGCGAATTTTCGCTGCTACCTGGCCGATCAGTTGTTTGTCTATCGATTCCAGAATGATGGTTGGGTTTTTACCCTTTTCAGCAGTGGTTGACACTTTAATTTCTTTTGGCAACTCAAATACATAGTGGTGCGAATAACCCAGCACTAAGTCTAAAGTATTGCCGGTATTGGTTGCGCGGTAACCTACACCCACCAATTCCTGCTCAACTTTGTAACCAGTGGTTACGCCGACAACCATATTATTGATAAGCGCACGGTACAAACCATGCAGCGCCTTGTGGCGTTTTTGTTCAGAAGGACGTTTAACCACAAGGTTACCTTCTTCCTGTTCAACGGTGATGTCGCCGCTAACAGCCTGGTGCAATTCTCCTTTGGGGCCTTTTACCGTAACAACATTATCTGCTGATACTGTAATAGTAACGCCCTGGGGTAATGCAATCGGTGCTTTTCCTACTCTTGACATTGTTTAATTTCCTCCTGTTAATAAACGTAGCATAAAACTTCGCCACCTACATTCTGTGCGCGGGCTTCTTTGTCGGTCATGATACCTTTAGAAGTGGACAGGATAGCGATACCTAAACCATTTAATACACGCGGCATATTGTCCATGCCTGCGTATTTCCTCAAACCTGGTTTACTGATGCGCGAAATGCTGCGTATAGCAGAGATTTTAGTTATCGGATGGTATTTCAAAGCTACCTTTATAGTACCCTGAGGACCATTGTCTTCAAACTTAAAATTGGCAATGTAACCTTTGTCGAAAAGCACCTTAGTGATTTCCTTCTTCAGATTTGATGCAGGAATTTCAACAACCCTATGGTTGGCTTTAATAGCATTCCTTACTCGTGTAAGATAATCTGCGATTGGATCTGTATTCATTTTATTGTTTTATGATAGTGGTTTCCGTGGACCTGCTATCGGTTTGTATTTAAGTCTTGAGTCCTAAGTCTAAAGTCTTAAGCCGACTTTGGACTAAAGACTAACGACTTTAGACTTTCTTACCAGGACGCTTTCTTCACACCCGGTATCTTGCCGGCCAAGGCCATATCACGGAATGTTACACGTGATATGCCGAACTGGCGCATATACCCGCGGGGACGGCCTGTTAATTTGCAGCGATTGTGCAGTTTTACCGGGCTTGCTGCTTTTGGCAGTTTGTCCAACGCAGCATAGTCGCCGGCTTCTTTAAGGGCCGCTCTTTTTTCAGCGTATTTAGCTACTAATTTAGCACGTTTCAATTCGCGTGCTTTTACACCTTCTTTAGCCATTTGTAACTGTATTTTGATTTTTAAATGGTAATCCAAATTGTTTCAGCAACTCAAGGGCTTCAACATCATTTGTTGCCGAGGTTACAAAGGTAATATCCATACCCTGTATCTTGTTGATCTTATCGATGTTGATCTCGGGGAAAATGATCTGCTCGGATATACCTAAAGTGTAATTGCCGCGACCGTCGAAACCTTTGTCGTTAATGCCTTTGAAATCGCGGATACGGGGAAGCGCGATGGCGATCAAACGATCAAGAAACTCATACATCGTATTGTCGCGCAGGGTAACGCGTACGCCAATAGGCATATTTTTACGCAACTTGAAGTTCGAGATATCTTTCTTCGACTTTGAAGACACGGCCTGCTGACCGGTAATGGTTGATAGCTCAGTAATAGTAGCCTCAATCAGTTTCTTGTCAGTAGTAGCGCCGCCAACACCCTGGTTGATAGCTATCTTTTCCAGCTTAGGAACCTGCATTACGCTTTTGTACTGAAATTTTTCTTTCAGCGCGGTGCGAATCTCGCTCCTGTACTTGGTTTTTAATCTTGGTACGTATTCCATTACTTGATTTCCTCCCCTGAAATTTTTGCCACCCTTACTAATTTACCGGCATCATTCAATTTACGGCCAACACGAGTTGGTTTGCCCGATTTTGGATCAACCAGCATCAGGTTTGAAATGTGTATAGCAGCTTCCTGCTTTACAATACCGCCGTTTGGCTTTGCAGCGTTTGGCTTGGTATGTTTTGATACCAGGTTTACGCCTTCAACAATCATACGGTTTTTTTCAATGATCACCTCGAGCACTTTGCCCTGGGCGCCTTTTGAATCACCGGCTATAACCTTTACCAGATCACCCTTTTTGATCTTCAGTTTGGCAGGTTTTATATTCTTTTTATTTTCCATGTTACAATACCTCCGGTGCTAAGGATACAATTTTCATAAATTGTTTTTCACGTAACTCCCTTGCAACAGGGCCGAATATACGTGTGCCTCTGGGCTCATCCTGGTTGTTTAACAAAACAGCAGCGTTGTCGTCAAAACGGATATAAGAACCGTCTTTACGGCGGATCTCTTTTTTGGTCCTAACCACAACTGCTTTTGACACGGTACCTTTTTTAACGTTACCTGATGGCAGGGCGCTTTTTACGGTAACCACTATTTTATCGCCGATTGAGGCGTACCTTTTACCGGTACCGCCCAATACGCGGATCACTAAAACTTCTTTAGCACCGCTGTTATCAGCTACGTTTAATCTTGATTCCTGTTGTACCATGTTATTTAGCCTTTTCTAAAATTTGAACCAGTCTCCAGTTTTTGGATTTACTTAGGGGGCGGGTTTCCATAATCAATACGGTATCGCCGATGCCGCAAGTGTTTGCTTCATCATGGGCCATAAATTTGGTTGTCTTCTTTACGAATTTGCCATAGATAGGGTGTTTTACTTTCCTTTCTACTGCAACAACAATAGATTTTTCCATCTTATTGCTAACTACCAGGCCGGTACGGGTTTTTCTTAAATTTCTTTCCATTTTTCCCAATGCTTAATTAATTAGAAGCCGCCGCCGCTTTGCGTTTTACTATCTCGGTATTTAACCGGGCAATGTCCTTGCGCACTTTAGTAATGCGGCTTGGATTTTCAATGGTTGAAACCGCGTGTGCAAATTTCAGCTTCGTGAGGTTTGCTTTTTCCTCGCTGATCCTGGCAACCAATTCTTCAGTCGACAACTCCAAAATTTCTGAGTTCTTCATTTTCTTATTTATTTTGTTGTAGAAGTTGTAAGGGTTGCAGTGGTTGTAAAGGTTAATATTAACGCTTCCAACTTTTACAACTTGTTACAACCTTTCAAACCTTTTCAACTATGCTTCCACGTAATCTCTACGTACTATAAACCTTGTTTGTACCGGCAATTTTTGTGCAGCCAGGCGCAATGCTTCTTTAGCTACATCCAAAGGAACGCCTTCTGCTTCAAAAATGATCCTGCCCGGGCGTACTACTGCTACCCAATATTCGGGTGCACCCTTACCTTTACCCATACGTACTTCGGCTGGTTTTTTGGTTACCGGCTTGTCAGGGAATATCCTGATCCAAACCTGGCCTTCACGTTTCATGAAACGGGTTACCGCGATACGTGCAGCCTCGATCTGCCTGCTGGTTATCCAGGCTGCTTCGAGTGATTTTATACCGAAAGATCCGAATGACAGTTCAGCGCCACGAGTGGCGTTGCCCTTCATCCTGCCTTTTTGCATCTTTCTGAACTTCGTTCTTTTTGGCTGTAACATTTTCTTAAGTATTGAGATAGAGATTATTGATTAGAGACTTGAGATTAGCGTAGCTCTGTCTTCCGTCTTTTATCGTTGTTCTATATCCTATTTATTCATTCGCTTTATCTTCTAACCCGTTGGTTGCAGCTTCTTTCGTCCCGACATTCTGTTGGGACCGACTTTACCGACTTTCGGACTTCTATTATCTTCTTCCCGGACCGCCTGGGCGATTGCCGCCACCCCGGTTAGGGCCGCCGCCTTGTCCACCCGGACGACTTCCGCCTTGTCCACCCGGACGGCTTCCACCTTGTCCGCCGCGATTAGGGCCGCCGCCTGGTCCGCCACGACGATCACCGCCGCCTGGTCCGCCTCTGCGATCGCCGCTTCTGCGTTCACCGCCGCGCTCGCCGCCTCTTTCGTTGCCGCCACGGCCACCAAATGAGGCTGTACCTTCAGGCCGGCCGCCTTTGCCGCTTGCGCTGCTTGAGCCGCCGATGTTTGGCGAAAGATCGCGCTTGCCGTAAACTTCGCCTTTGCATATCCAAACTTTAACACCTATTTTACCATAAGTGGTTAATGCTTCGGCCAATGCATAGTCGATATCCGCACGGAAAGTGTGCAGTGGAATTCTTCCTTCTTTATATTGTTCCGTACGCGCCATTTCCGCACCGCCTAAACGGCCTGATGTCATTACCTTTATCCCTTCAGCGCCCATTCTCATGGTTGAAGCGATAGTCGTTTTCATGGCACGACGGAAAGAAATACGTGCTTCGAGTTGTTTTGCAATGCCTTCAGCAACCAATTGTGCATCAAGCTCAGGGCGTTTTATCTCGAATATATTGATCTGAACGTCTTTTTTGGTCAGCTTCTTTAATTCTTCCTTGATCTTATCAACCTCCTGGCCGCCTTTACCGATAACGATACCCGGACGGGCAGTGTGGATAGTGATAGTAATACGTTTTAACGTACGCTCGATAACAACCTTTGATACGCCGCCTTTTGAGATACGCGCTGAAATATATTTGCGGATCTTTTCGTCTTCAACTAATTTGTCGGCATAATGATTACCACCAAACCAGTTAGAATCCCAGCCTCTGATGATGCCTAATCTGTTACCTATTGGATGTGCTTTCTGTCCCATTTCAAATTAATTGTTATCGTTTTTACTGTCAACTACCAGGTGTACATGGTTTGAGCGTTTGCGGATGCGGTATCCCCTGCCCTGCGGAGCGGGACGAAGCCTTTTTAACTGGCGGCCGCCGCCTACCGAAACCTCTTTTACATATAAGTTGCTGTCTTCAACACGTTTGTCTTCGTTCTTCGATTCCCAGTTTTTGATAGCTGACAATAAAAGCTTTTCAACGCGTATAGCTGCTTCCTTATTGGTGTACTTCAGGATGTATAACGCTTTCTCAACGTTCACACCACGGATCAGGTCAACCACCAGGCGCATTTTGCGTGGTGAGGTTGGGCAGTTCTGTAACTTTGCAATAGATGCACCGCCCTGAAGAGCTTTTTCCTCTTCTTTGCGCTGCCTTACCACTACAGACTTTTTTAATTTTTTAATTGCTTCTTCCATTGCCTGTTATTTTTTCTTTTCTGCGTGACCGCGGAATGTACGGGTTGGTGCAAACTCTCCCAGCTTGTGGCCAACCATATTTTCAGTTACATACACCGGTATAAACTTGTTACCGTTGTGTACAGCGAACGTATGCCCAACGAAATCAGGAGAGATCATGGAACGACGAGACCATGTTTTTACAACTGATTTTTTGTTTGAATCATTCAGGACGGATACCTTCCGGTCCAGGTTATGATCAATATAAGGTCCTTTTCTAATTGAACGAGCCATTGTTATTTCTTCCTTCTTTCAATGATATAACGATCCGATGTTTTCTTTTTGTCGCGGGTTTTAAAGCCTTTGGCTAATAAACCTTTGCGTGAGCGCGGATGGCCACCTGAGGCCCTTCCTTCGCCACCACCCATAGGGTGATCTACCGGGTTCATGGCTACACCACGTACCCTTGGCCTGCGGCCTAACCAGCGGTTGCGGCCGGCTTTACCTAACACCGCGTTTGCCCTTTCGCCATTTGACACGGTACCGATAGTTGCCAAACAAGTTGCCAGTATCATACGGGTTTCGCCTGAAGGCATTTTGATGATCGCATATTTACCATCACGTGCCGAAAGCTGGGCATAAGTACCTGCACTGCGTGCGATGGTACCACCCTGGCCGGGGTTAAGTTCGATGTTGTGGATGATAGAACCCAGCGGGATGCTCTTAAGCGGTAAAGTATTACCTACTTCGGGCGCCACGCTATCGCCCGACAGAACAACCATACCTACGGTCAGTCCTTCAGGGGCTATCATATATCTTTTCTCTCCGTCAGCAAAATGCAGCAGTGCTATACGCGCAGACCGGTTAGGATCATACTCGATAGTTGCAACCTTTGCAGGGATGTCAAATTTATTACGTTTAAAGTCTATCAACCTGTAGGCTTGTTTATGGCCACCACCTAAATAGCGCATGGTCATCTTACCGCTATGGTTACGTCCGCCCGACCGGGTGTTAGTCGAAACAACCAACGATTTTTCAGGAACGTTTGTAGTGATATCCGACGTGGATGTATCTATGCGGAAGCGGGTGCCGGGCGTAACCGGTTTAAATCTTTTAACTGCCATCTCTATATGTTATATACCGCTATAAAAATCAATTACTTCTCCGTCTTTCAACGTAATGATCGCTTTCTTAAAAGTAGCTGCGCGTCCTGAAACGGCGCCTGCCTTTGTATTGCGGGTCTTTAGTTTTCCAACGTATTTCATGGTGTTTACAGCCGTAACATTTACACCATACATCGCCTCAACGGCGCCTTTAATTTGTATTTTGTTGGCCCTGTGATCAACTTTGAAAGCGTAACGGTTAAGCTTATCAGTAAGCTTTGTTATCTTTTCAGTAAGTAAGGGTTTCTTTAAAATTTCCATAATTACTTAGCTAATGCTTCCTCCAAAGTTTTTAGCGCGCCTGTAGTTAAGATCAGTTTGCCTGCGTTTAACACATCATAAGTGTTTAACTGGTCGGCTACAATAACCTTGGTTTTCTTCAGGTTCCTGCTTGATAAATACACATTGTTATTGGCAGCGCCTAATACTAAAAGTGTTTTTACATCGCTAACATTTAAGTCGGCGGTAAGCTGTACGTAGCTTTTAGTTTTAATAGCGTCGAAAGTAAAATCTTCAACAACCATTATGCTGCTGTCCTGTGCTTTGTATGATAAGGCTGACTTACGGGCCAAAGCTTTAAGCTTTTTGTTCAGCTTGAAGCTGTAATCGCGCGGCTGCGGACCGAAGATACGGCCACCACCATTAAACAATGGCGATTTTACACTGCCGGCACGGGCGCCGCCGGTACCTTTTTGCTTATACAATTTGCGGGTTGAACCTGCAATTTCATTACGCTGTTTTGATTTGTGCGTTCCCTGGCGTTGGTTTGCAAGGAATTGCTTTACATCAAGATAGATAGCGTGGTCGTTCGGCTCGATCCCGAAAATGGAATCAGAAAGCTGCGCTTTGACGCCTGTTTCCTTGCCTGATATGTTTAATACGTTAACTTCCATCTTATTTATCCACTATTACAAATGAACCCTTAGCGCCGGGAATTGAACCTTTAACTACCAGCAGGTTTTGCTCGGCAAATACTTTTACCACCTGCAGGTTCTGCACTTTAACACGTTCGCTGCCCATCTGGCCGGCCATGCGCATACCTTTAAATACGCGTGAAGGCCATGACGATGCACCCATTGAACCGGGAGCACGCAAGCGGTTATGCTGACCGTGTGTTTGCATACCCACACCACCGAAACCGTGACGCTTTACAACGCCCTGGAAACCTTTACCCTTTGAAGTACCCACCACGTCAACAAAATCGCCGATCTCAAAAATATCCACGGTGATGGTATCACCAAGAGATTTTTGATCAACGAACGTTTTGAATTCAACAAGGCGGCGTTTGGGAGTAGTTCCGGCTTTCTGGAAATGGCCTTGCAAAGGAGCGGTAGTGTGCTTTTCTTTCTTTTCGCCATATGCAAGCTGTACGGCTGCATATCCGTCTGTTTCGACAGACTTAACCTGTGTTACCACACAAGGGCCAGCTTCGATCACAGTACAAGGAATGTTCTTCCCTGTCTCGTCGAATATACTGGTCATGCCTACTTTTTTACCAATTAATCCTGACATTTTCTCTATTTGTTTGTGCTCATCGAAGCAGTAGGGCCTCGTTCAAAGCATTTATCCCCGTTAAGGGACGGCAAAGGTACTATTTATATTTTAACTGTCAAATAGTTATTTGCGAAATTTTTTAAAATGTTTTTGGGTGGGATTGGTGAGGGTTGATCGAGATAGCAGTTGGATTGGGGTGTTCCAAACATGCAAAACCGATGGCCACGTACGATCTCCTTCTTGACGAGCGGAGGCCGCGACGCCCGGCGCTGCGGGTCAGGAAGGACCTGTGACATGGCTTATACACAAGTAGCTCAAGCCTAAAGACCATCACAGATATTTGCCGCAGAATTGGGAAGTTCTATTGGGACATTTTATTCTTATTGTAAGCGCAATCATTAATCAACAGGTTGATATTACTACGATAGGTTTGCAAATTTTTTTCGTTTAATCGCTCACATAAATGCAAATGCGCCTTCCTCCAAGAGGCTAGTGAATCGATTTCTTTTTTAAATTCATTCGTGTCAACATGCGTCGACGTCATTTCAATTGTGGTATTAAAAGCGTTCAGAAAATTGGGATGCAAAAAATTGTAATAGTTATTGATTAAATTATATCTATCTTCAGGGTTGGTTAATCCAAAGGCCTTTTCACTTAAAAAAGCTGTAAAAATATTCTCGAATTTTTCAGAGAGATTTGACATTCGCTCACCGATAGTTAGAGATTTGCGATGCCAAAACATCCGGCAAGCTACCAATAAATTGATAAACGTTTCCGAATCGTTCGATGGCTCCATTAATGTGTCTGCCAATTTATAATAGAGTCTTGGGGGAAATAAAATTTGGTAATTGCTAGTCATATAACTCCGTCTTCTTTGAAGATATTCAAAGTCTTGATCTATTACGCCCATTAATAGCTCACTTAGGCGGTCGAAATTCCCCTTATAGCTTGGAAAAACGTCAAGTACCTTGTTCACAATAAATTTATTGTTATCGTGCAGTTCAACGGCAGACCATTCCTTTCTATGCAATAATGTTAGAAATGATTCTACTTCGATTGACCTAACCGATGTATCAGTATTAATCTCTTTAATAATATTATTATCTATCACTTTAAGAAATTTTTGTTTCCAACTATCGTCTCCATAAGCGAAAAAAGTTACTTCCAAAATTGTGCAGCGTGTAAGAACTGGTTGGTTGATATCGTCGGTCAGAGTCTTGAAGTAGTCAAGGACAGCCCGCCTTTCCTTGGTTTGTTTCAAGTAGGTAATAAGTTGATCAAATTCACTCATACCCCTCGCTGACCACAATCCATTTCCTTTTATAAATTGATTTATAATCGTCTCCGCAGAATAGATTGCCTTATCATATTTCAACTTTACTAAACTAGAATCAAGTTGTTTAGTAACTGAATTTAGCGATCGCTCTTTGCTGTTTAATTTGATAGTTGCATCGGCCAGCTTCTCACTCAAACGAAGCGAGTCTTTAATATGGTCTTTCAATAATTTTTTCGCTGCGATAGCATACTTTTTGTCCAAGCCTATTGTGTCTTTTTTAAACTGATCTACTTGTCCACTCAATATTTTTTTATCATATTCCAAGTTCAGTCTTTGAGCGTCAAAATACTCTTTCCCTCCTCCAAAAAAATAAGCTAATACCAATGTCAAAATTGGAACAGTTATTGAAGCTAAAACACTCAAAAACGTCGGTTGCCTAAACCATGGTTTTTTTATTTGATTAGTTTCCTCTTGAAGCTTCGCAATTTCAACGTTGAGTTTTATCTTTTGCAATTCTTCAACACTAATATCCTTGTTAATTTCAGAAATAGCTCTTTTTTTTGCCATAAAATATGGTTGGAGTTGCAGAAAAATTTTGTCGACTGCTCAGGTAGTAATTAGTAATCTAAAATACAACAAATTCTAATACATTTCTCTAATCTCGTTATTTTCCAAAAGTACATTCCGTGCCCGAGCCAGTCGTAGGGCTTTCGGCTAATTTTAATGGAACTTGAAGTATTAATGATTTTTTGTTTGACTGCCTCTTCGCAGCCCTGAAAGCCAATAAGCAGGTTGGGCCTCGAATCGTACATCAGACTTTCTTAATCCCATGCTACAGCAAGCATTTTTCGCTGCCCCATGCTACCGCAAGCATTTTTCGCTGCCGCAAGCCTCCCGGCTTGTGACCCGCTCACAGATCACCGACTTTCAAACTGAATTGCGCCTGGCTGCATAGTTGGTTACCTAAACGCGTACCACAAGCGAGGACGCTTGCGGTAGCGGCGCTGGCCTCAAAGAGTTGACGTTCCCGCGTGCCGGCTAACCCCAAAACTTGCGAAGTTTAACTCGGTGTTGTTTATTTTCAAAGGCCTCGTTGAGGGCTTCGCCGTTTGGAAACTTCGCAAGTTTGATCCCCTTTACTTGTTTCAAAATTTGACAACAACAATTTAATATCGTAATTTTATAAAAAAGAGTTTATGTTAACCCTTGACAGAATTACATCGAATCCTAATATGATGAACGGCAAAGCCTGTATCAGGGGCATGCGCATTACGGTTTCAATCGTACTGAATTTTTTGGGCAACGGTATGGATAAAAAAGGGATAATAGAATTATATCCGTACCTGGAGCCCGAAGACATAGACCAATGTCTTCAATATGCGGCCTACCTGGCCGAAGAAGAATTATTCACCATCTAATCTCGTTAGTATTGCGCTTCCTCTTAGATATGGGAATATCTTACAAAGTGGCACAATGGTTAAACAGCATTGGTCATGATGCCATTCATTTAAGTGAAGAGGGCCTGCATACACTGGAGGATTATCTTATTGTAGAAGAAGCTGCGAATGAGGGTCGGATAATTTTAACAGCAGACATGGATTTTGGGCATATTCTCGCCTTTACAAAATCAAATGTTGTTTCAGTAATACAATTCAGGCTTTACGATTTATCGCCGGACAACCTGAAATCAAAACTTAATTTAGCGTTCGATAAGTTTACTGAAGAAATGAGCATCGATCCTGTTATTATAACTATCCAGGAAAATAAGATGCGTCTCAAAAAGCTGCCGATTTGAACTGAACTTTAAGTTTTTTGGTAACACATTCATCAAGCAAAATTTTCATTGAGAATATTAGTGGATGATTCAATAAGGTTTTTTGACATTTCCAGTATTTTTACAACCTGTTCACGGGTTATGCCCTCAAAATCCTCTAAAAAAACTTCTATCGAGTCCCCCATGCTATCGCAAGCAATTTTCGTCGCCCGCCCGGCTTGTGGCCCGCCGACCGGTCGCCGACTTTCAAACTGAATTGCGCCTGGCTGCATAGTTGGTTACCTAAACGCGTACCACAAGCGAGGACGTATGCGGTAGCGGCGATGACTAAAGAAGCCATTATAGCAGATTATCCTTACCTCGAACCGGAAGATATTGGGCAATGCCTTATATATTACGAGCAGTCTTCGCAAAAATTGTCAGATAAGTTTGCAGGCAAATTACTCCTGGATGCCGCAAGGAAATTACAGGACCACATCAAGCAGAGCCGCGATGAATCGGATATGTGAGAATAACCCTAAAACTTGCGAAGTTTAACTCGGTGTTGTTTATTTTCAAAGGCCTCGTTGAGGGCTTCGCCGTTTGAAAACTTGCAAGTTTGACTGGATCAAGCGACTTGCAGTTTAAAAACCTCCAGTTCCGCTCCGTTTTCAATAGCAGTATTACCTTTTTCCATCACCAGCCGGGTAATTTCTTCCGAAAGATAATAATGGCCGCAATTAGTGCACACTTCCGCCGGTACGTCTTTAATCAATACAATTGCCCCACCCCTTTCCAGGGTAATGGTTACTTTGCCTTTTTCGGTGGCACCTACTTTACATAGCGCACATTCCATATTCCTAAAGTTCGTCCAGCAATTGTTCTATCGATTTAGCTTGCACTTTACCGTCCCGGTGCAGCTTAACCCACTTTACAGATTCGTCCAGGTCAGCTAATATTTGTTTTTTCTTTTTGGTAAGGCTTCTTTCCTTGGCATCTGTATCAATAACTTTCCCACCTAACAACCCTACCAGGTCAGACAGTGTTTTTCAACCTTTTCCGGAATTTCAATCGTTAACGTAGTCATACAACAAATTTAGGTAATTATTTTTGACAGTTCTCACGGGCATTTACCCCCGCCATTTGCCTAATCCCCTATTTCTTAATATTTTTAGCCGCCGGTTTATCCGCCGGGTGACGAAAAGTATAGATGGAAGAAAGTCCTAAGCCAAAGCTAAACCCCGACCAAAAGGAAGCCTTAAAGGCGATCAAAGATTTTTTGGATAACCCGGAAGCAAACACTTTTGTTTTAAAGGGCTATGCAGGCACGGGTAAAACCTTCCTGATGCAATTGCTGGGCAAACGGCTGCAGGAAAAGGAATATAAGTTTTGCATGCTGGCTTCCACGGGGCGGGCGGCGGCTGTACTGCGCGGGAAAACCGGGTTTTCGACTAAAACGGTCCATGGCGAGCTTTACCATTTCAGCAAGGTGGATGGCATTGATGAATCGACGTTTGTCAATAATAACAGTTCGAAAAACGGGCAAATGTCACTGCAATTCGCGACGCGGATACCCGACCAGGATAAAGTATTGTACATTGTGGATGAGGCATCCATGCTATCGGGCGATTTTATGGATACTGCGTTTTTTGCAACCTTCGGATCAGGGGTGTTGTTGAATGATTTTTTTGAAGTTGTCGGGAAAAACAAAGTGATCTTTGTTGGCGATCCCTGCCAGCTGCCCCCGGTTGGCCAGGCATTCAGCCCGGCGCTGGATGAGGGTTGGTTAAAAGAAAACTATAGGAAAGCAGTTTCGGTTACCCTGAAAATGATAGAACGGACCGAGGCCACCAACGACATATTAAAGTTGGCAGGTGATGTTAGAAAAATGGCCGATTATAAAACCTTTAACGGCCCGCCGAAACTACCGGCGCTGAACCTGAAAAATGTAATGCTCCATTCCTCGGAAAAGGCCTTATTTGCGCATTATTCAAATGCATACCTTAATTCAGGCGCGAATGAAACACTCGCCATTGCGCGGAGCAACCGGAAAGTGCAGCAAATAAACAGGGCCATGCGCCGCGACAGGTTCGGCATGCTGGATACACCTTTGCAGGAAAACGACATCCTGCTGGTTACGCAAAATAATTATGCAGTGCCCTTAACCAATGGCGACTTTGTGGAAATCCTTATGCTGGGCGAGATAAAATACGTTGAGACACTAAAATTCCAGTCCGTCAGGGTAAAATCGCTTGCGACCGAAAAGGAATACATCCTGCTGTTGTCACTTGATATTTTAAACGGCACGAGCGGCAACTTTAACAATGAGCAATCCAGAACTTTAATGATCGATTTTAGCTACAGGATGCGGGTTGAAGATATTAAGCCAAACTCTTCGAAATACAAGGAAGAAATGCTGAAAGATGAATTTCTGAACTGTCTTCGGGCAACTTATGGTTATGCTGTAACCTGTCACAAAGCACAAGGGGGCGAATGGTCGGAAGTTTATTTATTTCTCGACAACAAAATGTACGGCATGCCGCCCAATGAACTTTGTAAATGGTGGTATACCGCTATTACCCGCGCCCGCGTAACGCTGCATTTGGAGAAAGGCTGGTGGATAAATGGATGAAACAGGAAACGTAGTGGCGATCCCGCAGCGCCTGTTTGCCTTTATTGAAAATGAGCCGGCCGAAGGCGCACAGGAAATATTCCCGGTGATGAGGGCCGTTTTTGCGGAAAACGAACATGGCAACGGGGCTTTGGATATAAATACACGGACGGACCTGAGAGAGAACTCGAACTCGCAAAACCCGCTGACTTTTTTAAATCATTTTGGCAAGGCGCCAACCGGGAGCGAATGGGAACGGAATGCACCCGACCTGATCATCAAACATGCACAGGCATTTGCCTTCGTTTTTGGCGGCCGCTATCCAAATTTTATCTCACTTGATTTCATCAACTGGAATGCAGCAAATCCGGGCCCTGTAAAAGCTTTTGAGTCCCTGCAGAAACAAAAGAATTTCCAGGTTTCGGGCTTTAAATGGACAAAAGTGAACAGTTTTGGTGATGTCGCTATTTCCCTGGGAACTAACAAAATAACCGGTTTTGTCGTAGGGGTGGAAACCGGGAAAGGAATTACAAGGATTATAGGAGAAAACAGGGCAAGCACTTCAAGCATTACGGGTATTCAACTGGTAAACGTGCCCGGGCACGGCATCGTAAATATGCGTATCCAAAAAAATAATGGTGTGTGGGAGCCCTGGCTAACGCCTTTTGAACAAATAACCGACCAGAACGACCCTAACCTTGCCACTCACGTGATAACCGGCAGCCTGATAGGCTTTTGCGGCCGTACCTCAGACGGCTATGGTATAGTGGATTTTGCCGCAGCGTACATTTGACAAAAAATCAGCCAAATGAAAGGCAATGAAATACTGAAGTATGTCTCCAGGGAAAGCAAAGACCGCCGCGAATTGAAATTTACAGAAGTAACCTTCAATAACGGGGTTGTGTACCGGGGTAGTTTATTGGCAACGGACCAGGATTTGGAAACAGCTTTTATCGTGAATAAATGGCACTACCGGCACGAAGACGGCAGGATGCTATACCTGAACGGCAAGGACATAGCGCAGCTGACACCCAAAGATGCATAACGGGACGGAAGGGTAATCGCGCCGTACAGTCATTACAATTATTACTATTTTTACGGCCTCAATTAAACCATTGTTATGACAAAGAACTATTCCATTAACGTATTGGCCTTTATCCTTTTGGGGCTGATGTTCCCAATCCTTTCAAAAGCGCAGGATACTGCCAAGGCCAAAAGGCCCAGCCCGCCAGCAATGGCCATGGGAAAGGTCGGCGATGCAAATATCATGATCAGCTACAGCAGCCCGGCGGTAAAAGGCCGGAAAATATTCGGCGGATTGCTAAAGTACGACACCGTTTGGCGCGCCGGGGCCAACGAGGCTACTATCTTTCAAACCGATAAGGATATAACGGTTGAAGGCAAAAAATTAGCCGCCGGCAAATACAGCTTTTTTGCTACCCCAGGCGAAAAAACATGGGTGATCTGGTTCAATTCGGAAACAGGCCAATGGGGCGATAAACCCGGCGGCGCCACTAACATGGATCCTGCTAAAACCGTTTTGAGCTTTACCGTTAAAGCCAAAAAGTTGAGCGCTCTTAAAGAGCGGCTGGAGTACTACATAAAAGATAACGGCTTCGGCTTTCAATGGGAGTATACGGATGTGTTTGTGAAGGTGAAATAAATTCCAGGCGACTAAACCGGGCTTTTAACTTACGACGGGACAAGATAGTTTAGGAATCCAATGGAAAAGTTAAATCAAAGCAGCCCTTTACACGAAATACGCACCCATATTAATGCGCTGCGCGGCAACGTGCCTCTGCACCGCCGGGAATCAAAGCGCTTATATTCCTTTTCGACCCTGCCCTTTGCGGAACAGCTGGCGATTTGGGACGAACTATGGCGAACGGAAAACAATTTCTGGTTACGACTGCACGCTTATTTCTTTTTGGAACGACACCTTAAAAAAGAGAGCGAGTTGCGCGAAATGTGGCCCGTCATCGTCCGCTGGCAGGAACAGGTTGACGATTGGGGACTTTGCGATGCCCTGGCCAAAATCTATACCAAAATATTGGTGGTAATGCCCGGTAAGGTTTATGCGCAACTAAGGGCATGGAACCGCAGCGAAAATTTATGGAAGCGCAGGCAATCGGTGGTTTCCCTGCTTTATTACAGCCGAACCAAAAAGATGTTCCCGGCTTTCGACGAAGTGGAGCAGCTGATCACTCCCTTGCTGCCCGATAAGGAATACTATGTACAAAAGGGCGTGGGCTGGGCCCTGCGGGAATTACATTCGGTTTACCCGGAGCAGGCACTGCCCTGGTTAAAGGCCCGCATCACTCAAATAAGCGCCATCGCTTTTACCATTGCCATTGAAAAGATGGACGCGGCAACGATACTGGAAATTAAAGCGCTGCGGAAGGTCAAACAAAACAACTGATCTATTTGAACATCGGCGGATGATTTAAATTATAGCCGGTAAATTCCTGGTAGGCTTTGGCAAATGCAAGCAGTTTTGCCTCGCCAAAATGTTTGCCGATAAAACTGATACTGGCCGGCATACCGTTTTTCAGCACTCCGTTTGGTAAAGTGACAGAAGGGTTGCCGGTGAGGTTGGTTATTGCCAGCTGGTCGCCGGTTTCGGGTGGGGCGATGATCACATCATAATGATCGATAAGCGGGTCCATTTGCGCCATGATCTGGTACCGCAGGCGGCAGGCATTCAAATACTCCACTGCCGGTACAAAACGCGAGGTGCGGAAAGTATTTGGCCAGCGGTCCTTACCCTGTTGTACCATCAGGTCGTCCTGGTTTGTCCGTGTCAACTGGTCAAACAGCGCCGCCGACTCCACCCCAATTATTAAAGAAAGTGTTTCATCGCCGTGCAGGTTATCAGGGAAATTGATGCCTGTTACGGTAGCGCCCATTTTCTTAAGCGTAGCGAGGGTTTGTTTCTCTGTACTGTTTTCGGGCAGGGTATCGATATAGTTTTTGATATAGGCGATCCTTAGTTTTTTTATATCGACGCTGCCCGTATAGTTAAAAGCGAAATCGATGGCTGATGCATCCTTATGATCGGTGCCGTGGATGTAGTTAAAAACAATGGCATCCTCTTCGGCCGAGCGGCAAATAGGCCCAATCTTGTCCGACGTCCAGCAAAGGGCCATGGCCCCGGTGCGCGATATGCTGCCATAAGTAGGCCTTAAACCGGTTACCCCGCAGCGGCTGGAAGGATCGACAATGGAGCCATAAGTTTCAGTGCCTATCGCAAAAGGCACCAGGCCCGCCGCCGTGGCCGATGACGATCCCGCCGATGAACCGCCCGAACCTTTTTTAATATCCCATGGATTGCGGGTTAAGCCGCCGAACCACACGTCGTCTTCAGCCAGTTCACCTAAGGAGAGTTTTGCAACCAGCACTGCACCGGCGGCTTCCAGCTTTTTGGCCACGAACGCCGTTTCATCAATTACCTGGTCTTTATAGGGTGGTGTTCCCCACGTAGTATGAGTGCCCTTTACAGCAAACAGGTCTTTTATGCCATAAGGGATGCCCTGCAACGGCCCGCGGTAAATGCCTCTGGCCAGGTCGGCATCCGCTTTTTTTGCTTGCTCAATGGCGATGGTATCCGTCAGTTCTATTACGCAGTGCAGCACCGCGCCGTATTTTTTGAGCCGGTCAAGATAAAAGCGGGTTAGCTTTTCGGAGCTTATTTTTTTGTTTTTGATGAGCGAGGCCAGTTGCGGAATGCTGTAAAAAGCCAGATCATTTATGTTTTTTGGCAGATTGACATTGGCAGGGATGTTAAAATGAACCGGCAATTGCTTTTTAGGGATAACTAAGCCGGTCAGGTCTACATTGTAGGCCAGCGGCAGCGGGGCATCATTTTTAAAATTGATACTATGCAGGTACGTATATGTTTTGATGTTATTTGTTAAAATGGCAAGCATCGAATCCCGCTTGGCTTCGTTAAATTGCAGGTCATCCATCTTTTCGGCCGTTTGGATCATGGCCGGGGTTACGGTTTGCTGCGCCAGCAATTTGCCCAGGAACAGAACAGCAAGAAGAGTGGTAAAAGTGATTTTTCGCATGGGTTGGTTTTGTTTGAGATATTACCGCATTACTCGCTAACACGTTGCCTCTAAATTAGCGAATCGTATCAACAAAAAAGCCTCCGTTTTTTTCGGAAGCTTTTGCATGGGTTATTTGTTTTACACATACAATTTCTCGTAATACTCCTGCACCATCCGCCCTGAATCAAATTCCGGTGCAACGTCTTTAGCGGCCCTCCGGATAATTTCATGCCACTTCCTTTTGTCTTTATAGTACATCGGCAAAACCTCATTTTCCAGTTTGTCCATCAGGTTCTGGGCCTCGCGGTGGTCGGTTTCATCCCATGAAAGCCCGGTTTCCGCCGGCTGTATCACAAAGCTGTTTTCATGATCAACCGCAAATTCGGGCACCCAGCCGTCGGGCAGCGATAGATTGATGCCGCCATTAAAGGCAGCGGTCATGCCGCTGGTGCCTGATGCTTCCCGGTACATGCGGGGGTTATTCAGCCATACATCCGACCCTTTTTTAGCCAGCGCCGAAAGACCGAGTTCATAGCCCGTAAGTACCGCGCAATTGGCAATGGGCTTTGCCCGCCGGATAATGCTGTTAAACTGGTCTATCGCTCCATAATCTTCCGGGTAAGGTTTGCCTGCCCATACCATCTGAACCGGGTAATCCGCGTTGTAAATAAGTTTTATAAACCGGTCCCAATCGCGCATCAGCAGGTCGGCGCGCTTATACCCTGCAAAGCGCCTGGCCCAAACAACAGTAACAATGTTTTCGTCAAATATTTTTCCGCACTGATCGGCAATTACCTTAAAAAATTGCTTTTTCATTTCTTTTTTACGTGCTGCAATAGCGTCATCGTTACCTGAAGCCAGGGCCGCCTCCAGTTGCTCATCCTTCCAGTAGGTTTTATTTTGGGCATTCGTTATGGCAATGATATCACAAATGCCTGCGTTCCCTTTCCACATATCCCTGGCCACCTGTGCATGCATTTTCGAAACGCCGTTAGCTCTTGCCGCAAACTTTAAGGCGGCAACTGTGTAACTCAGGTAATCATCCTGGATACCCAAAATGCTTTTCACCTCGTGTGTTTGCAAATGATAAAAGAACGACATCTCCTTGAGCAGATCGAAAGGATGCGACTCATTGCCTGCAGTCTCAGGTGTATGGGTCGTAAAACGAACCCGCTTTCTTACCTCATCCAGGCTTTGGTATTTGGAATACAGGTAAAAATTCAGCGGCAGCGAATGCCCTTCGTTCATGTGGTATACGTCGATGTTTAAACCCAGTTGATCAATCAGCATCGCGCCGCCGATACCTAAAATGATGGACTGCGCAATGCGGGTGGAAATGGTCGAATCATACAAACGATAACTGATGGACCGCGATTGTTCGTCGTTTTCATTGAGGTTAGTTGTAAGCAAAAAGAGCGGGGCCGAACCAAAAGTGTCTGGTTTTAACAGGTAACCCTTCACATACACCGGATGGTCATGTACTGGCACGGTAAACATAATGCCCGTATCCTGCAAAAAGGCATATTGTTTTTCTACAAAGATTGGCTTCATATCGGCATTCACTTCGCGCCCCTGGTCGTAATAACCGTACTTCCACAGCATGCCGATGCCGATCGTGTTTTGTTTTAATTCGTAAGCGCTGCGCAGGTGCGAACCCGCCAGGAAACCCAGGCCGCCGCTATAAATTTTTAAGGCCTGGTCGATCGCAAATTCCATGGAGAAGTAAGCAACGGCTTTATTGTATTTGGGATCGGGCGTATACCCGAAAATGTCCTCTTTTGATAGCATATATTTTATAAATAAGTCTGCATTAAATGTGGGCAATTATAATGCATATAAACGGAATGTAAAACCATACCGGCGAAAAATTTAGATTAATCAAAACGCAATAATTTGAATATCAATAAAATACATCACTATCGCACTGAAATTATATAATCCGGCAAAGTGGGTTGGATACCGCGGCGTGCATAGACCTATCCCTATAAAAATCTTTCGCAGATGTTTTAAAAACGTAATAACAATGCTGACTTCAGCATGTTTCCCTCCAATGTTAATTAAAGGTTATCTTTTAATTATTAAAAATAATCCTTTTCCAGATAGTAATATTTATTTTGTATTTTTAAATAACTGTTTCTACCTTTAGAACGACATTTTTACCTTTTTCAAAAGAACACCGGTTTTATTCCCGCCTGATTAATTTTTTTATTCATTTTATTAAATTGGCAATTAGTATGCTGATTATCAACGTATAATAATACCCGTTGAAGAATTTAGCGCGCCAACTTTTGTCTAAATCCGGTGATTTGTGAAAGAATAAAACGCGTAACACCCTTTTGCCGTCTTATTAAAATAAAAAATTTCATACAAAATAACCTTATTAATTATAACGAAAACACAGGTTAATACCTCTTTTGATTTTCTATGCAACAAGACGATACTAACCATAACGACCGGCCTGCCATTAATGGCAAAACGCCTTCACAGGTTCCTTCTTCATTAACTCCTCCCAAAGAGGATGACTATGCAAAAAAGAACCTGATGCAGGCGCCGGCCATCAATGCGCCCAAAGGTGGCGGTGCGCTAAAGTCCATCGATGAAAAATTCCAGGTAAACTCGGCCAACGGCACTTCATCGCTTGCCGTGCCAATACCCTTATCCAAATCGAGGACTGATTTTGCACCCTCCCTTGCATTAACCTATAACTCGGGAAGCGGCGACAGCCTGTTCGGTCTGGGATGGAACATAAGCCTGGCCGCCATTAAACGCCGCACCGATAAGCAATTGCCCATGTACCAGGATGCCATTGAAAGTGATATTTTTCAGGTGGACGGCGCGGAGGACCTGGTGCTTAAACTGGTACAGGGGAAAAACGGCGAATGGGAACCCGATATAAACGACACCGGCACTTATTTAATAAAAAGGTACCGGCCCCGCATCGAGGGCTCTTTTATGCTGATAGAACAAGTTACCGCTGCATCGGGCATGTACTGGAAGGTTACCGGCAAAGATAATATCGTCACCTTTTACGGACTGACAACCCAAAGCAGGATAGCCGACCCAAATGAGCCAACCCACATTTACGAGTGGCTGCCCGAAATTTCGTTTGATGACAAGGGAAATTGTTACCAGTTTTTTTATGCACCCGAGGATTTGTCGAACGTCCCGGTTTTACTGCACGAAGGAAACCGGCTGAACGGCAACCAGGCTGTTTGCAATATCTTCCTTAAAAAAGTGGTTTACGGCAATATTACCCCTTATAGCCCGGTGCCCACGGGCGGCACGCCCGACCCTTATCTCCCGGTAATTCCGAACGGGACGGATTACCTGTTTTGGCTGGTGCTGGATTATGGCGACCATGATTTGGACACGCCTGCTCCTACCCCCTCGACCGGCTGGGGATGCCGGTTGGACCCTTTTTCGAACTGCAAACCGGGCTTTGATATGCGTACTTACCGGCTGTGCCGCAGGTTTTTAATGTTTCACAATTTTACCCCGCTGGATGCAAACCCCGTGCTGGTAAAGTCGCTCGACCTTACCTACCAATACTACGATTTTCAGCCGGTAAGCGATCCCTACGCGCTTGCATTTGTTGAAGCCGATTTTATTACCTCCATTACCGAAACCGGGTGGACCGGCACCCAGGAAAGCGGCTACCATCATTCGAGTTTCCCGCCGCTCAGCTTTACCTACCAATTGCCCGTTTGGAACGCAGACGTACAAACCATCAGCCCCGAAAACAGGGTAAATATCCCCGAAGGGCTAACAGCTGGCTACCAGTTTACCGACCTGTATAACGAAGGCATTTCCGGCGTCCTTAGCGAGCAGTCGGAAGGCTGGTATTATAACAGCAACCTGGGAGATGGTGTATTTACGCCTGCCAGCCTTGTTGCCCCCAAACCCTCGTTTACCGGCTTGCGTGGCGGTGGCCTGCAGCTGCAAAACCTTGCCGGCGACGGGCGAAAATTCATTGTTTCCACTACGCCGCCCAACCTGGGCTATTTTGAGTTGACCGACGGGCAGGAATGGCTTCCTTTTATGCCCTTTGAGCGGTATCCCGCGATTGACGCCCGGAACCCCAATATCAAATTGATCGACCTTAACGGCGATGGGATGCCCGATATCGTATTATCGGAAGAAGAGGTTTTTACCTGGTACCCTGCGGCAGGTACTGCCGGCTATGATTCGCCCGAACTGGCGCCAAAACCATTTGACGAAGAAAAAGGCCCCGCGATTGTATTTGCCGACCCGGTGCAAAGCATTTTCATGGCCGATATGAATGGCGATGGGCTTACCGATATAGTGCGCATCCGCAATGGCGAAATATCGTACTGGCCAAACATGGGATACGGCAAGTTTGGGGCAAAGGTAAACATGATGAATGCACCGGTATTCGACACCATCGACGAATTTAATCCGCGATACATCCAATTGGCCGACATTAACGGCACGGGAGCTGCGGATATCTTATACCTTGGTCAAAACAGGCTGCGCGCCTGGCTTAACCTTGGCGGCAATGCCTGGGGTCAACCTTTTGAGGCGCCTGCCTTCCCGGATATCGCCTCGCCAAATCACTTGTCGGTAACAGATTTGATGGGAAATGGCACTGCCTGCATTGTATGGTCATCGCCGCTGGCCAACAATGCCGGCTCGCCGCTGCAGTATATCGACCTGATGGGCGGCAACAAACCTTACATGCTGATCGAACACGATAACGGCATGGGTAAGCAGGTTAAAATCAGCTATAAATCGTCGACATGGTACTACCTGCAGGATAAAATGGCCGGCACACCCTGGATAACGAAACTCGGTTTCCCGGTGCAATGCGTGGCAAATACCTTAGTAAAAGATACTGTTTCGGGGACAAGCTATTCCAGCAGCTATACCTACCATCACGGCTATTATGATCATCCTGAAAAAGAATACCGGGGCTTTGCGCGGGTAGAACAAACGGACACGGATATTTTCGATACCAAAGCCATGGCAGACCAGGCGCCGGTGCTTACCAAAACCTGGTACCATACCGGCGCTTATTTTGGGGTGGACGATATATTGCATCAATTTGCATCGGAGTATTTTCAAAATCTATCCTTCGCCGAATACAATTTACCCGAGCCTGTATTACCCCCAAACCTTGCGGCGGACGAAGCGCGCGAGGCGCTGCGGGCCTGTAAGGGAATGACCATCCGGCAGGAAGTTTATGCCCTTGATGGTACGCCGCAGGCCGCTTATCCCTATTCAGTAGCTGAACACAATAACAATATCACCTTACTGCAACCGCAGGGCACCAACCTTTACGCCGCGTTTTTGTCGACCGAAAGCGAGATGATCACCTACAACTATGAGCGTAACCCCGCCGACCCGCGAATAGCTCACACCTTTAATACGGCATTTGACGAATATGGAAATATAATTGACACTTACGCCGTGGCTTATGCCCGGCAGCCTGTAAACCCGGTAAAGCCGGGCGGGATAACCCTGCCTGGCAGCCAGCCGTTACCCACCCCGGTGATGCTGGAGCAGCAAAATACCTTTATTGTTTACAGCCACCGCGCCTATACCGGGCAGATCATCACCGCCGCCACCTACCGGCTGCCGGTGAGCTGCGAGATCATTGCTTACCAGTTGACGGGGCTGACGCCTGCCGAGGCCTATTTCAGCATCAGCGATTTTGTAAACCCGCCGGTTGCGCCAACACTTATCAAACTAAAGCATCAACGCGCGTTATTTTTACAGGACGATTTGGTTACACCGCTCCCATTGTATACCATGGATACGCTGGGGGTACTTTACCAAAATTATAATCTTGCCTTTAATGCCGGTGTTACTGCGCTTTCGGGGAAGGCTACCGCAGGGCTATTACAGGAAGGCAAATACATTGAATCGGACGCTTACAAGGCGGCGAACTACTTCCCGGCAACGGATGCATCCGGCGAATGGTGGGTACCATCGGGCACCCACGTTTACCTGCAATCGGGCGTGCCATTGCCGTTCCTGCTGCCATGGCAATTCCATGATGCTTATGGCTATCCCACCACCATCACTTATGACGAGTATTGGTTATTCATGGCATCCATAACCGATGCGTTGAATAATGTAACGACGGTAGCTGATTTCGATTATCGCACGCTCTCGCCCCAGACCATTATCGACCCTAATGGCAATGCTACCGACTTTAAATACGACAGCCTTGGTTTACTGGTGGCAGTTGCGATGCGGGGTAAAGGCGAAGGGGATGTGTTTGATGCCGGCTTTACGGCCGACTTAACGAATGCCCAGGTAAGCGGGTTTTTCAGCGACCCTTTCACCAGCGGACCTGCTTTGCTTCAGGGCGCCACTACCCGTTATATCTACAATTTTGTGTCCGGCGGGCCTTTCAGTACCGGCGCCATTATACGCCAGGTGCATGCTAACCAAGTGGTTGATCCCCGCGTGGACATCACTTCGGTACCTTATCAATTCAGCTTTGAGTATACCGATGGCCTTGGCCGCGTTGCGATGAAAAAAGTGCAGGCCGATGTTTACACTGGCAGTCCGGCTACCGGCGCAGGCTGCGATGGCGGCAATCCGCCGCAACACAGGTGGGTAGGCAATGGCAAAACCGTATACAACAACAAAGGCAAGGTGGTGATGCAGTATGAGCCCTATTTTAGCGACACACCTGCATTTGAAGAACCGCCGGCGAACGGCGTTAGCGCTGTTTTGCATTATGACCCAATCGGCAGGGTGGTCCGCACCGATTTTCCCGATGGCAGTTTTTCAAAAACTGATTTTGACGCATGGGTACAACTTATTTACGATCAAAATGATACAGTATTGGATAGCGGCTGGTACCTGGTTAACTCAACTTCAGCTGACCAGAAAGCTGTTGACGCGGCAACCAAGGCGGCCGCTCATTATAATACGCCGGAGGCTGTCCATCTCGACTCACTGGGCCGAACTTTTTATACGGTATCCTACAATATCGTCGGCGGAACCCCGGAGTTTTACGCAGTACAAACTATTCTCGACCTTGAAAACAACCCGCTTTCAGTTATCGATGCAATAGGTAATACGGTAATGCAATGGGACTATGACCTGCTGAACCGCCAAATACACCGGTTAAGCATGGACGCCGGCGAACGGTGGACTTTACATGATGCGATGGATAAGCCGTTCACGCAATGGGATCAGAACGTTGCGAATACGCTGATATTCGCTTATGATTATGACCTGTTGCACCGGCCGCTGAAATCCAAAGTGCAGGTTAACGGCGCCTCTTACCTGTCCTCGTACAATGTATACGGAGAAGGGATAGTAATTAACGGGACAGCAGACACGGTTAATAACCTGAGGACAAAACTTTACCGACAATTCGACACAGCAGGGCTGACGACGCACTATAGCTACGATTTTAAAGGCAACCTAATGCAAAGCAGCCGCATATTTGCAAGTGCTTCCCAGGCTGCCGACCCGTTGCTCCCCGTAATACAGTGGGCAGGGGATGCAAGCGACCTCAGTTTGCTGACGAACGAAGAATACGTAAGCCTTGTTGCTTACGATGCCGTCAGCCGGCCCATGCTTCATACACGGCCTTTTACCCCGGTTACGGCAGGGGCCATTATACCGTTCCCTTACAACCAGGCAGCCATAAATAGTGCCGACGTGTTTGTCCCGGCTTACGGGGAATCGGGAAAGCTGAATACGGTAAATTTATATTATGGCGGAGGAAACACAGCGACTCCATACGTCACCAGGATCTGCCATAATGAAAAAGGGCAGCGGCTCTGTATTCAATACGGCAACAATACGGTAACCCGTTATACTTATGACCCGGATACCTTCCGCCTGGAGCGATTGCTCAGCACGGCAAATAGCGGCTCAACCATCTTGCAAGATCTGAACTATTATTATGACCCCATCGGTAACGTAACCTACCTGCTTGATAATGCGCAGCCGCCCGTATTTTATAATAATAAGCAGGTTTTATCAGACGCGGACTATACCTACGATGCTATTTACAGGCTTGTCCGGGCTACCGGGAGAGAACACATAGCTCAAAACACGGTGGACGAGAGCCCGGCCAACATTAATTACCGCAACTATCCTTTTGATGCGGCCACGTTGCCTGCTCCAACCGATAGTCCCGCCATGCGCGCATACATTCAAAACTACAGCTATGATGCAGCGGGCAATATGACAAAATTACAGCATGTTGCTAACGGCGGAAGCTATACCCGCATTTTAGCTTACAATAATAATACTGCTGACAGAGCAAATTTTGGTGTTGCCCCCGCATCGCCCATGAACAACCAATTGCTGGCCACCACGGTGGGCGGTGGTGCGGCAGTAAAGTATACTTATGACGGACATGGCAATATGCTGAGCATGCCCCAGTTACCCGGCATGGCCTGGAATTTCCGGGACGAGCTGGTTTCAGTAACAGGGCAGGCCGTTAAGTCGGGCGCGGGGCAAACCACTTATTATAATTATGACGGCGCGGGCATGCGGGTACGTAAAGCCACCATGAGTGCCGCGCCATCGGGAGGAACGTCTGTTATAGTATCAGAGCGCCTTTACCTGGGCAGCTTCGAAATATACCGCGCCTACGATACTTCTGGCAACATCGTCCTGGAACGACAAACCCTGCATGTTATGGACGATAAAACCAGGTTTGCCACTATAGATAAAAAAACAATTGATACCGCCGCCTCTGACCCGACTACCCGGAACGTTTATTATCCGCGCTATCAGTATAGCAACCACCTTGGCAGTGCTGCTTACGAATTGGACAGCGGCACGAATATAATTTCGTACGAAGAATACCATCCTTATGGTACAACGTCATACCAGGCAATGAATGCCTCTTTGGGGGCGCCCATGAAGCGATACCGGTACACCGGTAAAGAACGGGACGAAGAAAGCGGTTTGTATTACCACGGAGCAAGGTACTATGCGCCCTGGCTGTGCAGGTGGAGTGCTGCGGATCCAATCGGGATTGAGGACGGGCTTAATGTTTACGCTTATTGTAAAGGGAACCCGGTTATTTTGATTGATGAAAATGGGAAAACAGCATCAGGCTTCTATACGATAGAAGGACAAGCCATTGATGCCGGCATGGTTAACAATGCCACTGATGTCAATTCAAACAAAGTTTTTATTGTTGAAAAAGACGGCGATAAATATAAAGTTAATCAAGACCTTTCGGATAAAATAAAAATCACCAACTCCCAATTGCTTGATAGGGCTGCATGGGCCAATCACGAAGGCGCAATAAGCTCGGTAACATGGGCACAAAAAAAATTAGATGCCGCCGTCAAGGCAGAAGATAGTGCAGCGGAAAAGTTAGGGGATACCTATTGGGACATGGTTAATGCAGACGAAAAGGCATCAAATGAAAGTACAGAAAATGATGCTTTACATGCTGATCCGGCGGCAACTGATAAGCAATTAAAAGCTGCGGATAAAAAATTAAAAGATGCTGAAGACAAAGCAGACATCGCTTACAAAAAATTTCTGGCCGCTGATGATAAACTGGCGAAAGCCATGGAAGCGCGCAAAGATGCGGTTGTCAAATTAGCTGCCGCAAAAACGGAAACCGCCGAAATAACCAAACATTACGCCAGTGCGCTTGAAAATCTCTCACACTTATCCAGCGAATCAGGCATGTATGCTAACGCAACTGCTTGCGTTTCTGCCTCGAAAGGAGGGGCTCCCAACGGTGTTTGTACAAACGCCGATGCGCCTAATTTAATGAACCTTTCAGGCGAGCTTCAGTTTGGCAGCCATAATAAAAAAACCAGCGGGGAGATGACCGCCAATGAAATCAATAAAATTCAGGGTGGTGATCTGCTGATATCTGCCTTGTTAAAAGTTCAAACGGGCGCAAATCCCCTTATTGATATAAACCAATGGAGAGGCGGGGCAGATATTTTTAAGTCGAGTAAATCAACCATGAAATTTAAGACCGTTAATGGCCAGTTTCATATTTTTTCAAAATTAAACAGGCCATAACACCCCTTCAGCCAGGTGTAAAACCTATTTAATACATTAAATTAAATAAACGCTAAAATAACATCAACCCTTCACCATGGAAAACATCCTATACCCCCAGCAGAGGCGCGACAAAGGCCCTGAAGTAAGAAACCTGCAGGACGCCTTGATTGCCCTGTCAGACACAGAAGAATTAAAGGAATTGAGGGCCTTTTATGTTGAAAGTGCATTCAGGGAAACCCTTGCAAAGGAAATACGCGAAAACTTCTACGGGGAGGCTACCGTACAGGCGATCAGCGCGTTCCAGGAGAAGTATATGAAGGTGAACAGCAGCGGGGCGATAGACGAAACCACTGCGGCAGCCCTGAATGCTTTGCTGCAAAAATATGGCTTTTTGCCGTATAAACCCGTTCATAGGGTGGTACAAGGGACGGTTTATGACGAGTGGATCGAGCCGCTGGGGGGCGTGCGCGTGAAGGCTTTTGACCAGGGCATACGCAATGAACATTTGCTTGGCGAGGCTAAGACAAACGAACAGGGCCACTATCACATCAACTATACCAGGGAAGAATTATCGGGAGCCGATAAAGGGGGAGCCAATGTTATTGTGAGGGTATACCTGAAAGGCGACAAGCCGGCACATTCAAGCGACACCTATTTCGATGCTCCGGAAAAATTAAAGGTGGATATCAACATGGGGCCGAGAGCTTACATGGGGCCATCGGAATTTTCATCGGCAATAGCAGCCATAAAACCTTTCACCGGCAAGCTGGAGATCAGCGAATTAACCGAAAATGATAAGGTGCACGACCTGAGTTTCCTGCTCAGCAAAACCAAACTGGCTGCAAATGTATTGCTAAGACTGGCTGCCGCATTTCGTTTTGAGAAATGGACCAGCCTCGAAGCCGAAGTATATTATGGCGTCCTGGCGCAAAGCAAGGACATCAGCACCGGCAGCGGCAATGCTTTGCCCCTAAATGTTGAGGCCACTATCGAACAAGCCTATATCAACTTTTGGGGGCTTTCGGTGAGCAGCATGATGGATGCGCTGCAGCAGGCGGCCGATAAAAACCAGGTTTGTTATAAACTAATTGCACGGAGTAAGGCTATTAATACAGAGCTGCAAAAAGCAAGGAATGCGCCTCCGCAAATTCCGGGTGGAACAATTACATTGCCTGCTGTTTATAATAAAATAACGATAGCCGGATTAAGTGCGGCACAACAGCAGGTTTTTTTGGAAAATTACAGCCCCGAAAATGCCGGACCGGCTTTTTGGACAACGTTGTCGTCCGATCCCAATTTCAGCACTCCGGCAGGGCAGGCCGCTCTCGGTAAGTTGCAGGTCGTGTTCCAGCTATCGGGCTGGACAGCTGATAATACCGACCTGGTTAGCTACCTGGTGAGGCAGCAAAAAATCAATTCATCGGCCGACCTGGCCTCCCTGGTGGATAATGACGTAAACGATTGGGTAAACATTATCAACACCTCGGGCACCATTCCTGCCACCACCACCGGCCAGGCCGAAACGGTACAAGCCGTTGCTACTTCTATCGCCACAGGCATCGAGCGGATATACCCTACGCAGGTGTTTACCTCGCGACTGAAGAAAAATACCGCTTTTACCTTAACCAATCGCGATTACATAACCGGCGTGCTGAGCAGCAACGATTTTGACATCACAAAAACCAGTATCGGCCCCTACCTGAATACTTACGCTCAAAAAAATCCTGTCGCAGAAAACACCGATATAAAGACCGTTACTTATCAGGTGATGGGTATGCAAAGGGTGTACAAAGCATCACAAAGCGCCGATGCGTCCATTGCCCTGTTATCTGATAATATCCAATCCGCACGGCAGATCTATGCCATGGGTAAATCGAACTTCGTTGGCAAGTACAGTACGGCGATGGGCGGTGACGATGCCGCCGGGGCGATGTATGAACAGGCTTCGCAGATACATACAGGCGCAACTTTCCTTGCGGGTAAGCTGATCTCGGCCCTCAACAATCCTTCAACCAATACGATGACCGACTACAACGGGCAGGTGAAAAATTCAAAGTTTTTGAATGAATACCCTGACCTGGCCGGCCTGTTCGGTATGCCGGCCTCTTACTGCGAATGTGTTGACTGCGAATCGTTCCTGGGCATACCGGCGTACCTCGCCGACTTGCTCGACTATCTTTATCAACGACAGCCAAAAAGCGGGCCAAATGCGCGGGCGCTATTGTTAGCCAATAATTACGCCTCGAACGGGCTTCAGTTTCGGCGCCGGCCCGATATCGGCGACATCGATCTGAATTGCGATAACGCCAATACCGAATTGCCTTATATCGATATTGTAAACGAGTTGCTGGAAGACTATGTCATTCCACCTGTCACGGCCATCAAAATGATACTGGCCGATAAGAATATCGAAAGCATTTACCTCGACTTTTTGATATGGCTGGCGGTTAACCTGGCCGCCGGGAAGATCCCCCCGGACCTTTATGCGCTGCTGATGCAAATAGGCGATGATCCAAAAACACCTATCTGCAACATTAATTTACTGACGCCCGATGCCGTAGTTTCGAGCGTATTCTATTCGGACGGGGAAAACTACCCGGGCTGGATGATGAGCGGATTTCCGCTGATCGCCGAATGGGTCATCCGCGATACCTATATCACCCTAAAGGTATCGCTGATCTTTAATGCGCAGTCGGTTAACGGGTTGGACGAAATTTTCGGTTCAGACCTGATCGTCTCCAAAGTTAAACCTTACAAAAATCCTTTCAATAAATACATAAACGACCTCGGTTCGGTATTTACAAAAGATGTTATCAACGAGCATATCAACGCCGGCAATCATGACGTGCAAACACGATACTTTGCACTGGTTGTACAGGAAACACACCAAACCCATCTTTCAACCGCCGAGATCAACGCCAACCCCGAATACACCAACACGAACGTTTATAACTGCCTGAGCGACCCCTTTAATACGTATCAGCTTAATAAATGGGGGCTTTATCCAACGCTTATACCGCAGTCGCTTCCTTATGATCTGTATTTTGATGAAGCCAACACCTTCCTCGAAAAAATGGGAATGCAGCGGTATAGCCTTATGACCACTTACCGCCCCTCCACGGCGCCTTCCATATTTCCGATCGTTTATGAGTACATGGGCCTTTCGGCAGGCGACTCAGATATCATATTTAATGCAAGGGTACAAGTTAAGCCCCAACCCGACCCGCAATTGTTGTTTTGGGGCAGCCTGGTGGGGCCACAACCCGAAGTCGACCTGTTTTTGAAAGCCAGCGGCCTTGATTTTGAACAATTGCAAACACTTTTAACGCTGCAGTTTATTAACCCGTTGGGTGATAGCTATATTGCGAGTACGTATGTAGCCGCCTCAAGCGGTTATTGGGACCAGCGTTTGCCGCCTCCCACTGTTTATGATACCTGCAATACCGCCCTGATGGTGATTACCGCCATGACATCAGAGAAGTTTGACGCCATTAACAGGTTCCTTAGGCTTTGGAATAAGCTGAACCTGCTGACGACCATTTCGATGCAGGAATTGGATAAATGCATCATGTGCGCCGCCATCGGCGACGAGAGCCTTGATGCCGATTTTGCCGGTAAAATGTATTATTTCCTGCAACTGATGCAGCTGCTGAGCCTGACCGCCACACAAGCACTTGCCTTTTACCAGGACATCGACACAACCGGCGACGGCAACCTTTACCAGCAGCTGTTTCAAAACAGGCAGATCAGCAACCCGCTGGTGGCCGCCTTTAACCTGCCGCTGCCAGGCACAGGCGGGATAATGGATGCACAGGCTAACCCTGGCGCAGCAGCGGTTATACTGGCCGCCTGCGGCATTACCCAGGATGACCTGACCGCTATAATGGACCTGAACAGTCCTGAATATACCCTGCTCACGGTAGATAGCCTTTCGTTTATTTATGCCTGCGGCTTGCTGGCGGGCGCACTTTCCATTAGCGTTTCCGATTTGTTTACTTTGACAAACCTGTTCGGGTTTAACCCGATTTATCAAATTTTACCGGCAAAGGGCCCTGCCTATCCCCAAACCACATTTGAATTTATCACCCTTTTCAACGAAATTCAACAGGCCGGTTTGTCGGTTGATGACTTTAATTATATCCTGTGCAACCAGTCCACCGCCAACCCATCGCTGATACCCGCTTCGGCAACAGTTGTTACCGGTTTGGAGAGCATCAGGACAGCACTCCAGGCGGCTGTTGCTGCAACAACGGTGGTTCCCGATCCGAAAGGAACCCTGTTGACCAAATGGCTTGCAGACCCCGACCTGGGCTGGGATAAAACTATCGCGGCCAAAGTATTGTCCATTCTTGGCGTTAATGATGGCACCTATACTGCCCAGGTGCAAAGCAACCTGCGGATGCTGCAGCTGCTTCGCACTTATTACAGCGAATCGGCGGCGACCGCTTATCTCGACAGGCTGCCGGCCATAACCTTCCCGGATACCACCATCGCAAATATCCAGTATGATAACACCAATTATTATTTGTTTTTTAATGGCGCATTAAGTGAAGTGGAAAGCCAGTTTCTGAACCAGCTACCCGCAATAGATGCAGCAGGGCAGACAGCCGTTCAGAATCTATATCAACAGTCTCAAACCTGTCCTATCTCCGCGATACCAGTAGGGTCATCGGTACCCGCATGGGTGAGCGGCAACCAGGCCCAGATCACTCAAAATGTTCCCGGGTTTTCCTGCGGAACAGGGGCCTTAGGCTTTAAAGGAACAATGACCGCACCGGTTTACAGTTCGCTGCTCGCCCAAAGCAGCGATGCTGTTTTCGGCTGCGCGCTGGGCCAGTTGCTGATTGCAAGCCAGGGAACAGGCCCCACTGCAACCAGTTATGTACAGCTTGGCGCATTGCCGGCGATCGCCCTGCCTGACGCTGCTGCAGCAAGCCTTGCCTGGTCCGGCGGAACACTTTCGTTTTCAGGCGCAATGAGCGCGGCGGATTGCCGGGCCTTGTTAGGCTTAGCCACCGACGCAGTTTACCAGGCCGCCATTTGCCAGTTGTTTATTACCGCGCAACCAGGCCAAACTGTCTCCACGCCGCTTGCCAGCCTTCCGTCGGGCTGGGCTGTTTTACCTGATCTGAGCACCATTGCGGGCCTTTCCACTTCAACGGGGGTAATTCAGTTTGCGGGGCAGATGAGCAGCGCCGTACAAAGCGCCTTAAGCAACCTGAGCGCAGCAGGCAGCTGGGGTACGAACGTCACCGCATTGTTTAACCAATCGCAGTCGACCACCACAACAACTGTTCCCATTGCCGCGTTGCCTGCAGGAGTCACTGACGCCTCGTTCGGCATATACGGCGTCACAGATAGCACCCCCGGCGGGCAAACTACACCCATCCTTTTAACCTATGCCGGGGTAATGAGTAATTATACCCTCGATGGGTTGCTTACCCTAAGCGCCGACCCAGGCTGGGCTGCCGCCGTTACCACTTTGTATCAAAACACACAGGCCAATGCCGTTACAACCGTAACGCTGCCACAGCCGTCGGGCATTAATACTGCGCTTTTCGCCACGTACCAGGTTAATTACAGCGAGGCAGGCTCCATCATGTCGTTGTCGTTCACCGGCCAGATGCAGGCGCAGGTACAAGCATCGCTGCTTGCCATGAGCACTGACGCGACCTACGCCACTGCTATCAACGCGCTGTTCAGCAAAACCTCTGCAATTTTTGGGGCCTCGTTGCCATCGATTGATATTCCGCTTGCCGATAGCGGGCTTGGCGCTGCGGCCTACACTCCGGGAGCCATCGTCTTCACCGGGACGCCCAACCTTCAATGCAACGATGCATTCAACCTGGAGCAGCTTAGCGCCGATATGAGCTACGTTGATGCCATCGGTTTTATTTACAATCAAACACCGTTACCGTCCGGCACGGTTGGCGCTGTACTTTCTTCGCTGCCGCCGGTGTCGTTCCCTTCATCCATCAACATTTCGTGGGCGCAAGGAGAGCTTTCCTTCACCGGGCAGATGCAAACTGCGGAGCGGGACACCCTGCTGGGTTTAAGTACTAATCCCTCCTACCAGGCGGCTGTCACAATCCTTTATAATAATTCGCAGATCACGGCAGTTACCTGGCTGCCCGCTGAAGCAGACGGGAGTTTTCCGGATGGCATTGCTGCAAGCGATTTAAACACCAATGGCGTTACCGTGCAGAATTCGGGGCAGGGATATATCCTTAGTTTTACCGGTTTAATGACCAGTGCACAACAAACCGCACTGCTTGCGCTGGTACCGCCGGCTACTGATGATGTTTATACCCAGGCCATTCAAACCCTGTTTACCGGCTCGCAAGCGATCATGATCAATACAACGCCGCTGGCTGCACTGCCGCAAATCAGCATCCCGACTGCGGCCATGACAGCCGGCTGGGGATATGATCCAGGCAACGCCGTACTCTATTATAGCGGAGCGCTGCCCATCCCATCGGCTACTGTGGCAATGGTCAGCAGCTTAAACAGCACTGATCCTGATTTTGTAACAGCTATTAAATACTTATCGGGCGTTGCGGCTAATCCCGGCGATCTTTTGGTGTTCGCGCCTCCTCCTCAAACTACATTTGCCGCATCGGGTCTCAATCTGTCAAACGGCGCCACAATTAGCTACCAGGGCGGGACGCTTGCATTTACCGGGCCGATGTCATTTGCTGACTATATCGCGCTGCTATCCTTCAGCACCGATGCCGGTTATCGCGCAGCTGTAAACAATGTTTATATCACCTCGCAAACCAGCGCTTCAAATGTTACCGTTAACTCCGAAAATTATTTCGACCTGCCCGAAATTACCTTCCCGGCGATGTACGCCAACCAGGTATCTTTCGCACCTGCCAGCAGTACCCTGACATTGCGGGGGTATATCACGGCAGCTGATGCGGCCATACTAAACTCGCTGGGAACTTACTTGCTTTATCAACAGGCGCTTGATACCGTATACAATTCCATAAATACCCAAAATACGGCTGCAGGAAGCTTCTTCCCGCAGTTATACGCCACACTTTTAACGGGTACGGCAGCATCTTCGCTGCCAGACCGGTATGCCTATTTTCTCAATACCATCAGTACCGACTACCTGGCCTTCAAGGAAAGGGATGCGCTTACCGCTCAAATTGCAGCAAATTTCGGTGTATCTACTGCGGTTGCCGGGGTCTTGGGCGCCCTGGTATTCGGTGATTTTACGGCAACCTCCTTCGTGGGAAATTCAAAGGCCGTTAATCCGGATCCCGACCAATTCCCGCTGGCCAAATGGTTTATACAACTGAACAGGATGGCATTTTTGATCAACACTTTCAACTTCTCGTCTGCTGATGTCAGCTGGCTTTTGACAAATGGCGATACTATAAACGCCCTTGATCTTACTGCATGGCCCTCAACTACTAATCCGCTGCAATTTAACACCTGGCAGATTTTAAATAATCTTTGGACTTTCCAGAAAAAATATAAACCGATAACCATTGCTGATGTAGCCAATCCCGGGCAAAACGTCACGCTATCCGTGTACGACATTATTTCGGGTGCTTTAGCTATTAGTGCCGATGTTGCTTCTTCCATTCCGTCCAATCCCGGATATTTACTAAACCGGCTAACGCTCCTTACAAAATGGAACCCGGTTCAATTAGCCTATATGCTAAACGTCGGCCAGCCCAATCTTCCCGGCCTTATCCTCAATCCGCTTCAACTTCCTGACACCGGCATCCCGCCCATAGGGTGTATACCTGCTTTAAGCGATATTGGCGAGCTGATCAGGTTATCCAATTGCTTTGCAGCAGCAAGCCAGCTAAGGGTTGTTCCGTCGCGCTGTGTCACCTGGGTAACTAACCCGCTTACTGATGCTATTGCTACCGATATCAAGCAAGCGCTTAAGGCGATCTTCCCGGACGACAGCAGCTGGATGAGCGCGATACAGCCCCTGATGAATAGTTTGAGGCAGGACCGGAGGAACGCAATGGTAGCTTATATCGAATCGAACACGGTTTCAAATCCTTTTGGCAATTTCGACATTTTCCCTGATGAATTTGCTGTTTACGGCAACTTCCTGATCGATGTGGAGATGGCCGCCTGCCAGCCTACCACCCGGACCATACAGGCCTATTGTGCTATACAGCTTTATGTACAGCGATGCTTGCTCAACCTGGAATCGCCCAATATCCAGGTAGACTCCTCGCTCGACGAAGACTGGCTCCAATGGAGCTGGATGGGCACTTTTGAAGGATGGTACCAGGCGCGGTATACCTTTTTATACCCCGAAAACCTGATCCTGCCGGAGGCGCTGCCAAACCAGTCTTCCTTTTTTGAGGATATGCAAAACGACCTTACGCAGGGGGCAGTGACGGTAGATATTGTTGAGGGTGCTTTTGGTAATTACCTGGAAAGTCTTGACCAGGTGGCCCGGCTGGAAGTAAAAGGAATGTGGTATGATGACGCCAGCGATACCCTGCATGTATTTGCACGCAACTACGGCGGCGACCCGGCTGTGTATTACTATCGAACACAAGACAGCAATACCGGGCGGTGGAGCCCCTGGGAACAGGTAACAGCCGATATTTCGGGCGACCTGATCATCCCAGTGATGCAAAACGGACGACTGTACCTGTACTGGCCGATATTTACGCAGGCGACAGATTCGGACAAAGCCACGCAGACTCAATCGGCATCTACCGGCGGAGGCAACAGCACCATCAGTTCACCGCCGCCGCCCAAGTACTGGAAGATACAGATGGCCTTCAGCGAATACAAAAACGGCCAGTGGACCGGTAAAAAGGTTTCGAAAGATTACCTGCAGTCGCCGCCTATCAATTACACCGGAACCAGTGTAGTTGTACCGGATACCTCCGACTTTGTTTTTATCGCGCTTGATATTCCTGATGCCGTTCCGGGCGGTGCATCAGGTGCCGAGAAATATGCAGCGATACAGCAAAGCCTGAAGATGAACAACACCATGGCAATTGCCTGCTATTGCAATTATACGCAGTATGACAGCGATGGAAACCCAATGGTAGCTTCGGCAGGCACATCATTGCAATTGCTGCAAACCGGGGGCGCCCCCAATTCCTTCCAGTTGGATGCTTTAAGGGGTTACCCCAGCGCCATCCCGCTGAGTGCGCTCCTGGGTGGCTGGGCCATGCTTACCCTTTTATTTATTGGTGACGACAGCCGGTTTGACAACACCTGGTACAATGATATGTTGTTGCAGGGCGCCCTGCCGCTTACTCCTCTTCAATTGGGATCAAAGCAAGCTGCCGTTTTATCGAACCCCAATAACCCGTCCTATAACACGTTGCTTTCGCTGCAAATGGGACTTTGGGCAAAGTGGAGTTATGTGGATGACAACAATAACATCATCAACCCTGATTTACTCGGAACGATGATGCCGTTCTTTTTCCAGGATAGCGCTAAAACCTTTTTTGTAAACCAGATGGTTTATTCGTTGCCAGGGGTCTCCATGCCGGCTTACCTTCCCTACTTCTCGTACGCAGATGCAAAAGCTGCATTTATAGCCACCAGCGGCAACAGCAGCCAGCTGCAAACCCTTTGGAACCAAACGGGTAACCTGGCTGCCGACAGCGGACCTGTATACCTGTTTAATAATTTTTATCATCCTTTCACGCACCAATTTATCCGGATATTCGCCCAGTTGGGTATCGAATCCGTACTCGCCCGCCCGATTCAGCTCACAGGCGACTATGAATTCGGTACGACAACGGACGTGCTGAACAACCTGATCATTAATATAAAAGACAACCCATCGTATAAGGATTTTGATTTTAAGGGCACTTACAACCCTTCATCAGTGGTCTTCAACGGTTTTTCGGGCGTTTCGGCATATCCTATCGACCAAATGGATTTCGGGCTATTTTCCGCTTACGGGCAGTACAATTGGGAATTGTTTTTTCACGGCGTACTGATGTCGGCCATGCGGCTTAGCCAAAACCAGCAATTTGAAGACGCGGATACCTGGTTCAAATTTATTTTTAATCCAACCGATACCTCCGGCAATCCGGCGCCGCAAAAATTTTGGGTCACCAAACCATTTTTCGAAAACAAAACCGATTACGCTTCAATCGACGAATTGATCCTCCTTTATGAAGCTGACCCCACCAGCCAATGGGATTTCTGGCAATCGGTAAAGCTGTGGCGCAATGACCCCTACGATCCGCACATGCTGGCCCAATACCGCATTACGCCCTACATGTACACCACGTTTATGAAATACCTGGATAACCTGATCGCATGGGCCAATTACAACTACACGCAATACACCATGGAATCGGTCAACATTGCTATCCAGTTATTTATGACGGCCCTTGAGTGCCTCGGCCCCGAGCCGGAGGCCATCCCGCCGGTTGCGGAAACGCCTGTCTGCAGTTATTATCAACTGGAGCTGGACCTGGAAGTGCTTTCGGCAATTGATGGCAAGGAGGGTTATTTGTCGGACCCGATCGTGCAGTTTGAAAACCTGATACCGCCGGCTCCCGGCCCCGGTTGGCATAAGCCGGGTTCGGGTGTAAATACGCAAAAAGTACAGATGCTGCCCGGCCTTTATTTCTGCATTCCGCCTAACCAGGTATTGCTTGGCTATTGGGATACCATAAATACCCAGTTGACCAAGATCAGGAACTGCATGAACATTAAGGGGCAGTTCCAGCCATTAAATCCCTTCCCGTCCATTCCGGGAATGGGCGGCATGGAAGGCAGCAGCGTGAGCGATTGGGGCGGCGTTATTCCGAATTATCGCTTTAGCGTGATGATACAAAAGGCCGCCGAACTGTGCAACGAAGTTAAATCGCTCGGCGGTTCGCTCCTTTCTGCTCTAGAAAAAAATGATGCCGAAGGCCTTTCAATTTTAAGGGCCACACAGGAGGTGAGCGTGCAAAATGCGGTCGACCTGGTTAGGCAATTGCAAATAACTGATGCCAACCTGGGCCTGCAAAACCTGCTCAATTACCAAAGTTTGATAAACGATAAGATCAGCTATTACAGCGGTTTGCTGCAGGCAGGTTTGTTAAGCCTTGAACAGCAGGCGCTGGCGCTAAACCAAAAGTCCATTTCGCTGGAAGGGCCGATAGCCGCCGGTACCATGCTGGCGGGTATCTTCCGGCAATTGCCGAATTTTACCATCGGTATAAACGGTGCATTCGGTTCGCCCGCAGCAACAGCTACCTTTGGCGGTATCTCGCTCGGCGAAGCTGCCGATTGCGCGGTGCAGGCGCTTTCCTTCACCTCCCATTTCTCCGACCGGTCGGCCACACTGGCTACAACTAATGCCGGGTACACACGCAGGGCTGCTGAGTGGAGTTTTCAACTAACCCTGGCCAAAGATGAACTGGCCCAGGTGAATGTGCAGATACAGGCCGCACAAAACAAAATTGCCATCGCCACACAGGAAGAGCAAAACCAGCAATTGCTTATTCAAAATGCAGAAGATGTAGAGTCGTTTCTGCAAAACAAGTACACCAATCAACAGCTCTATTCGTGGATGATCACCCAGCTATCTAATGTTTATTTCCAGAGTTACCAGCTGGCTTACAGCGTAGCCAAACAGGCCGAGATCTGCTTCCGCTACGAATTGGGAATAATGGATACATCCTACATCAATTATGGGTATTGGGACAGCCTGCATAAAGGCTTGCTGAGCGGCGAGGCCCTGATGAGCAATATCAGGCAAATGGAAATGGACTACCTGAATATGAATGCGCGCGAATATGAACTCACCAGGCAAATATCCCTCGCCCAGTTCGACCCGGTTGCCCTGCTGCAATTAAAGGCAAATAGAACCTGCTTTATTAATATTCCCGAGGAACTGTTCGACCTGGATTACCCCGGCCACTATTTCCGCAGGGTAAAACATATTGCCATAACCATACCGGGCGTTGTAGGGCCGTACACACCTGTGTGCCTGAAAATGACGCTGATGAACAACTCCATACGCGTTGATAATACTTCAGGTAGTGCCAGCACCTATCCGCGGCATACCGACTCCACCGGCGCGCCGACAAACGACAGCCGTTTTATCGACAATGCCGCGCCGCTTCAATTTATCGCCACCAGTAATGGCGTTAACGACTCCGGTTTGTTTGAAATGAACCTGCACGACGACCGTTACCTGCCCTTTGAGCGGGCAGGGGCAATCAGCTCGTGGCAGATCGAATTCAGCAGCGTGTACCCCCAATTCGACCCGTCGACGGTTACCGACCTCATTATCCATTTCAGCTATACCTCAAGAGATGGCGGCGCCCTCCTGCAAACGGCCGCTTCGCAAAGCGTACAAAGCAAGCTGAAAAATGTGCTGACCACATCCGAAATGGTGCTGATGCGCGCCTTTAGCGCCCGCAGGGATTTCCCAACCCAATGGTACCAGTTCCTTAACCCGGCCAACCCGGCGGATTCGCAGCAATTGCTGATGGATATTACCCAACGTTTCCCCTATTTTACCAACGGACTTACCATTAAGGTATCGCAGGTGGTTTTAATTGCCGATATACCGGCGGGCAACCCGGGATCGGATGCGCTATCCGACCTGTATATCTCGGGACAAAAGCTAAGTAATGCGCTGATCAATTTCGGGCCTGATCCAGAATATGGGCAGATGATCTACGCGGTAGTACACTGCAAGGATGGCGCGGGCAAATGGAAAATAACCAACGGCACTGCGGCGGGAGCGCCTGCCAACCCGGTTACTGCCGGCGATATTAACGATCTGGCCGTTATATTTTATTATAGCGTTGTGGCGAGTAATACATAGCCATATAAGAGGAGTTTAAACCGGCAAGGTCTTTTGAAAAAAGGTTTATCCACTGCTGACGGATGGCCTTCCGAATGAAACATGTATTAATCGCGGGGACCCGGCATCGCGGTGTCGGGTATTTTGCGCGGGTGAGCGTTGGCAGACCCCATTGAAACGGGATGCAACGCCGTTGTGTTTGAAGGTATTTATGGGGGTTTGATTTTTCTGCCTATCTTTCGCGCATGAAAAAAATCCTGCTTGTGCTGTTACTTTGCGGCTTTGCTGCCGTGGCCAATGCGCAGGCGCCTGATACCACCAAAAAACCATCAGCGCCTGCTGATATGCAGGATTTGGATGTCCCGGCGGTGGATAACAGCAAGATTTATACATGGGTTGAAGTAATGCCGAAGTACCCGGGCGGGCCGGATAGCCTGTACAGCTACCTGGCGAAGCATATGGTGTATCCGCCTATAGCGCTGGACGCGCATATTGGCGGAATTGTAAGATTGGTTTTTGTGGTGGAAAAAGATGGCAGCCTGAGCGACATACATGTACTATCCACAACGAGCGGCAGATTGAGCGCTGAGGCAATACGTGTTGTGTCGGCAATGAAGCTGGTGCCGGCCCGCCAAAACGGACAGCCGGTGCGCCTGGAGTCGGATATTTCCATTCGGTTTGATCCGGCGAATCCGCATAAGTTTTATTGAGTTTTAAGAAAAAACAAAAGGACTCTAACCCCGGGGTGTCCCACGATCCACCCGGCACAGGTGAATACACTTGGTACATCAATTTTTTCTGCGATTCATTTGTGTTTTTTCAAGAATTTTCTTTATTAGTTCCTGCCTGTGCCTAAATCTTATGCAGTGTTTTTCGATATCAAAATACACCTTTACGCCAGAATGCAGATGTACGTTCGGGGTTTGCTGCCTTATCGTTGCCCCGCCGCTTGAAAGCTCGGGGTGCATTATTGGCATGTCTGTTCGGGGTTTGTTTATGAATTTTGTTGCGTTGCTAATTTTAAATAATTTGGGCGACCGGAAGTCATTGTATATTGCCACGTCAATTATAACCTGACAGGACATACACCAAATGGACCAAAACTATACCGCTCCGTCAATTCTGCGAACAAAACAGCATTTCGAAATTCTCGACGGGTTGAGGGGCGTTGCCGCCCTAGCCGTTGTAACTTTTCATTTTATGGAGTGGGCTTATGCCGATTACAGCAACAACTTTATCGGGCACGGATTTTTGGCTGTCGATTTCTTTTTTTGCCTTTCAGGGTTCGTGATCGGATATGCCTATGACGATCGCATAGCAAAAATGGGTGTTCTTGAGTTTTTTAAATCGAGGCTTATCAGGCTGCACCCGCTGGTCCTATCCGGGTCGGTATTAGGCTTGCTGGCATTTTTGTTCGACCCATTTGGCGGCCATCCCGAATTGTACAGCGCCGGTAAGATCGCCCTGGCATTTTTTTGCTCGATACTGCTTATTCCCCTGCCTGTAATTGCCGACCGTAGTTATAACCTGTTCAGCTTCAATGCGCCTGCATGGTCGTTGTTTTGGGAATATTTTGCCAATATCGTTTACGCATTTGTGCTTTATAAAATCGGCCGCAGCTATCTGCTGCTGTTAATTATACTCTCGGCTGTTGCTATTTGCTTTGTAGCTTATCGTTCGGGCAATTTATTGGGCGGCTGGAGCGGCCCCACTTTTTGGGACGGGTGCGCCCGGGTATCGTACTCTTTTTTAGCGGGATTGCTTATTTACCGCTCCAACTGGATTATCAAAAACAAGCTGGGATTTATCGGTGTTGCTATGTTATTATTCCTGGCCTTTATAATGCCATTCTCCAGGTGGAACTGGTTATCCGAACCTTTGGTAGTACTGTTTTATTTCCCCTTGCTGATCATTTTGGGTGCCGGGGCGAGTTTAAAACCTGGCTTAAAAAAAATATGCTTGTTTTTGGGAAAGATTTCATACCCATTGTACATGACGCATTATGCCGTGTTATGGATGTTCGGAAACTATTACGCCAGCCATAAGCCAGGCGCGATGCAGTTGGCGCTCATCATCATAGCGGCGCTCATCCTGTTGGTTGGGGCGGCGTACCTGGTAATGATAATCTACGATATCCCTGTAAGGAAATATTTAAGCGATAAACGAAATAAAAAACTCGCTGATAGGTAACAAAGCAACACCCGGGCTCTGCTTAATTCCAATCTTCAAGCGCCAGCACATCAGCCTGCCGCGGAAAAATTTTTGTAGTGAGTACCCGGTGAATCTCCTCGTCAGCGTCTGCGCAGCAATCGGCTAAAATGGTGATACGGTAATCTTTGTCGGCCGCCTCGCGGGTGGTTGACAATACCACGCCGCTGGTAGCGATGCCTGTTAATATGATGTGCTGAATGCCCTGCGCCCGTAAAATAACTTCCAAATCGCTGCCTGTAAATGCACTTACCCGGCGTTTTACCACAGTAATATCCCCCTCCTGCGGAGCAATCGCCGGAGCGATGGCCATAAATGTTTCAGGAGATATTTTCCCGAACCGTTCTTTGGCGCCTGCAAAACTTTTATTGTTTGGGCTGGCCTCCGGAGCACCCGTCCTGAATCCGACGACCACATAAATTACAGGGATAGCATTTTCCCTTGCTTTCTTTATGGCTTTTTCCACGTTTCCAACCAGGTCGCCGGGGGCGGGCAGCATGCCCAGGATTGCCGTTTGCATATCCATTATTAAAAGGCCGGTGTTTTGTGTGTTTTCCATTATTATTTATTTTTATTTGTAGGAATCGTTCAAATAGTTGCCATTACCGCTGATCAGTTCTTGCCTCGCAAGCAGCACATCGTTCAGCAAAAAACGATGCGAAGATAAGCGTGATGTTTGCGGTTACAATGGCGTATGGAAATTTTTACAAGCGGCTTTGTATGCAAATAATTTTAAGTGATTGAAAAGGCCATTTTTTGACAATGACTTAATATATTTGCACCCTGAAAAAATCAGAACCCCGGAGAGATGTCAGAGCGGTTCAATGTGCCTGATTCGAAATCAGGTGTACTGTAACAGGTACCGGGGGTTCGAATCCCTCTCTCTCCGCTGAATTCAATATCAAAAACAGATAAAAGCCTGCAAATTAAATAACTGCAGGTTTTTGTTTATGTCAAAACCCTATTTTGGCTACCAAATCGCACAAAAAAAGTGCGTATTCCGGTGAGTCATTTTAGAATTTGTATTACTCATCAACGTCATCGTGTCACTTTGATGTTCAGCCTGTTAAATGGTTGAATATCTTGCATGACATTAATTGCAAGCTTACTTTTGTTTCACTCTTTAACGCTTTAAAAACGTCTGAAAACTACATTTAGCTCGCTTTTTTTTTAAAGCCAAAAACTTATGAAGATGGTCCAATCCCTGCCTATTCACGAATTACCGTGAATGGGGAACGGGCGGAAACTACTGCCGGGCGAGAATGCTCTCCTACCGGCTGGAATAGCAAGACCGGGCGCTTCCTCTGGCCGATGCCGACGTTCAAAAGCTAAGAGAGATAATAAGCTAATGGATACTATCACCCGCATTAAACATAATGGCTATACTAACAGTATGATCTACCTGACGCTTAATGGCGTCGAGCAATCAATCGATCGCTTAAAACAGCGTGTAAATATAGGTGACCATTTTGTTGACGAGGCGAGCATTCGTTATAATTTTGAAGAAGGGTTAAAGAACCTGGAATACTTTTGATGATAGGCCACTTTTTAGTATTTTTAGTTCAAATTTTCTACGGGGATGAAAACATTTTTACCCTTCTTTTTTTTGCTGTTGCCCATATATGTATTCTGCTCCGGAAATAAGAAACAAGATAGCCTGAGAATAAAATATGCGAGGGTCGCAATTGACAGCACACGAGCAGATATTTTAGTTGAACTGGCCGACTCATACCACCAGGATAAGCCCGATTCGGAACTGTATATCGCACAGCAGGCCCTTGCGCTCAGCCGCAAGATAAAGTATTACAGCGGCGAAATGTCTGCTTTGAAGCTGATGGCCGAAGGCTATGAATTTTTGGGGAATTACCCGCTGGCCTTACAATATTACTTGCAGCGGCTTAAGCTTGAGGAAAAAAAACAAAATCCGGAACGGGTAGTCACTACACTGTTAAGTATAGGCAACCTTTACCAGTTGGAGGGCGACTATAAACTGGCGCTTGACTATGCCAAAAAAGGCTATACTATTATCGACATAAATAAGCTGGAAAATTATCGCTGGTATAGCTATATGACCTTTGGAGACACTTACGACAAAATGAATAAGGTATCAGAAGCCTTGTTTTATGATAATAAGGCGTACGACATGGCTATTCAGCAAAAAAATGAAGCATGGCTGGGTATGGTATTGAACAACACGGCGAACAGTTATTCGCGGGATAAGCAGTACGCCGTTGCGCTGGCTGATTATCGCCGCGCAGTGCCCTATTTAAAGGCTAATCATATCGAAAGTTTTCTGTGCGAAAGTTACCAGGGTATTGCCAATATTCTCCTCAAAAAAGGAAGCCTCGACTCAGCTGCGTTTTATGCAAAGCTATCGCTCAGCCTGGCCGTAAGCAGGTCATTCAGCGAGAAATACCTGCGATCGTGCCAATTGCTTACTGATATTTATAAGTCACGCCACCTTGCCGACAGCGCGCTGTTATACCAGGGCAAACTGCTGGTGATGAAAGATTCCATTTACAGTCGCGACAAAGAGCGGCAGGTTGCAAACCTAACCATCTCCGAAGAGTTGCGGCAGAGGGAGCGCGCCCAGGAAAAGTTGGAAGAAGAAGCTGAACGCAGCTATAAATTAAAGCTGCTGGCAGTGGGTTTGCTTATTCCTTTTTCGTTTTTGATCAGCCTGGTGCTCAGCAAAAGAAAAATGCACGCCAAGATCATTGAATTTTCAGGGATCGTTTCGCTGCTGCTGCTTTTCGAATACCTCACCATCCTCCTTCACCCGATGGTGGTGTCGTGGACCAACCATTCGCCTTTCCTGGAGATATTGATATTTGTAGCGATAGCCGCAGTGCTTACCCCTTCGCATCACCGCCTGGAGCATTGGATGCTGCATAAATTAACCGCGCATAAACATCGGGCTGCTGTTGTGCCGCCGCCCGCCGCCGTAAGTGAAGTAATTAATAATACCCCGCCCGATGAGGGAAGTGAAGAGATAACGGAAACAGTAACCCCGGCCTGAATACAGGAACTTATATTAAACATGATTGACCGGACACTATTTATTATTGGCCGGGCTTTTTTGGTGGATCAGGTACGGTTACCGCATCCCGGCCGTGGCCGTTATCGGTGTTTACATCATCACCAAAGGCTTTTTTGTGCGCCGGTTTCTTTCCTTTGGCGCCGGATTTTTCTTTTTTTTCAGACTTTGCCATAATTGTGGTAAAAAGAGTTATAGTTGATGAGATAAATATATACTTATTTTAAGCAGCATGCGAAAAATATTTTGTAATTATGTTTTAGATACCAGGTAGTTATGCGTTGCTTAATCTAAAAAAATAATTATTACCTTATCCCAAAAAAAAACCTATGGTCAACCCATCACAGTACTATTTACAATATGTTCACGAAGTTTCAGGCGGCTATCGCGCCACCTGGGACCCGGCTTTACCGCTGCAAATCGGCGATTTGGTAAAGATCGACGACTTAGGCGTGCTCAATATTTTTGGCTCACTGGCTGATAGGGGCATTACGCCAACGGTAAGGCCGACAGTGTCGCCACTGGATTGGAAACTATCCTCGCAGCGGGGCATAAAGGTAAATGTGAAACTGGCGGGCAAACTGCCCGTGGCGACGTCTGCACTGGCCGATGTGGACGCAGGCTTTAACATCCAGTTTGATAACAGCAATTGCGTGCTGTTCAATATCAGCGGTTACACAACTTCGGTTATCACAAACCTGGATGAAATAGAGGCATTCGTTTTGGCGCAGTACCACAATAAGGCCTGGGATACTGACTTGCTTATTATTACCAGCCTTATTCACGCGGATGCGGCTACCATTATTATCTCCAATAAAGGCGCCGCGTCTATAGATCTGAAGGCAAAAGCCAATATACAAGCAGGCGACCTGAAATTAACAGATACTTCGCTTGGCCTTACTTGCACCCGGGAGACCGGCAGTACGGTAAAGTTTATCGCTTTGGGCGGGCTTACCCCGCTTTATAAAGTAATGGGCCTGCGCGGACTGTTTTCGAAACACCTGGACACCAGGGAGGTTGGCTTGACAGGGGAGGGCCCCGCCGCCGAAAGCCCCGGCCTAAAAGAGATAGAACCTAACTTTTTTTAACCTTATACAAGCCCGATCGCATCATGCCGCAAATATACGCTGTACTGGTTGGTATAAATAAGTATACTACCGTAACCCCCTTGGACGGGTGCATAAACGACATTAAGGCCGTGGAGGCCTGGCTAAAAAAAAGCCACCGCAAAAAAGGCGCTTTAAACATCAGGCGCCTGACGGACGATGAACCGTCGACAGAACTGTTGCCTACCAAAAACAATATTATCGCCGCTTTTGATCATTTTTCAGGTGCGAAGGATGATGATATATGCCTTTTTTATTACTGCGGCCACGGCGCCAACCTCATCGCCCCAAAGGAATTCGCCTACAGCGACAGCCTAATACAGGCCCTGGTTTGTCTTGACTTTTATGGCAGCAACCCGGCCGAACCCGTTAAAGGCGCGCTGACGGATAAAGAATTGGGCTTCCTGATCTGGAAAACGATGCAAGATAAACCCGGCGTATCGTTCGTAGCCATTACCGACTGCTGCCATAGCGGTACGATGACCCGGGACGTTGAAGATTTTGCCGGGGTTAAATCTACGGTGCGCGGCCTGTCGATGCCCTTTATTTCGCCGCCGCTGGAAGAGTTTTTTGGCTTTGAGGCAGATAATTTGAGTGGATACCAATTGAAGGAGGGTAAGTGCAGTGTACAGCAAGGCCGCCACATTCATTTTGCCGCGGCCCAGAACGATGAGGTAGCACGCGAAGTTACTCCTCCCGGGGGCGATACCCACGGGGCTTTTACTTATGCCATGCTGAGCTTGCTGGAAGATGAGTGGGGCCTTTTAAGCTATGAACAACTGGCCGCTGGCATTAAGGGTAAAATCCAAAACTACTTTTTTAACGGAAGCGGCCCGGTGCAAACGCCGGCTATTACGCCATCGTACAACCTGCCGGCGCTGGTAAAAGACAATATTTTTCTTTCCAACAAAAACGCCGGGCAGGAGCGGAGCTACCTTGTTCAATACAGCACACAATATGGCTGGTGTGTTAAGGCGGGGCAAGCGCAAAACATTTCTGTTGATGATGAAGTGGTGGTTGATACGGATGATGATGAGCCCATCACTTTTAAAGTAAAACAAACCTTCCCTGATTTTTCCGTAATTGCCACGGCGGCCGAACTCGGGCCATTGGACCAGACATTCCGTGGCAAAGTTACCGGGCAATTAAAAAAGACCTGCAGGTTTTATTTCGACAGCGCTATACCCGATGCGCTTCAGCAGCAAATATGGACCGCGCAATATAAAAATGCGGAAGGCGCTGATGCTGTTAATTATCCCCAAGTGGAGCTGATAGCTACCAGCGCTTACCAAACCAGCCAAAATTATGTGCTATCCATTTTAAATGAAAACATCATCCTAAATGGCCCGGGCCAGCAATTGACGCTTGCTTCGACGGTGAACCCATCACCCGATGCGGTTCTTTCGCTGCTGGAAAAGTTAAATTTAGTTGCAAGCTGGGACCTTTTGCTTCGTTTTGACAATGCTGCGGCAATAACCGCAAAACCATATCGGCTCGACCTGCAATATTCAACCGGGATTGATGCGGGAGGATATATCATGACACCGGGCCAAACAGGCGGATCGCTTAACCCGATCGCTTATCTATCCAACGGCAGTACAGAGCCTGCTTTTAAACTGGGCATAACCAATACCGGACCGGAGCCGCTGCATATAACCTTCGCCTATCTTTCGGCAGATTACAGTATCGCAACAAGCGGGTTTTACATGCTGGATGTGCAGCCCGGTGAAACGAAATGGATGCGGTTCCAGGACTCCGCCTCGGCTGAAATAAACCTCAATAATACAAGCGAAGCAACCGTAAACGAATACCTGAAGGTTTGCATAGCCGCTATTCCGGGCGGGATTGCACTCGATAATCTTTACCAGGCCGGTGTTGGCACACGTTCTATCGGATCGGCAAAACCGGCGCTGCCTGCACCGGGGACTTATTGGCAAACGGAGACGATAGGGTTTAGTATTGAACCCGCTGCACGAGCCCTTTAATGAGTGTGGCCGGGACGGCCCTCCCGTCTGTCCTTTAACTGTTTCCAGAGGTTGAATTGTTTGTAATGGCAATTTTTATAATGTCGCGAAGCTTCGGCTTCATATTCACGCCGAACTGCTTTTAGATCTGTTGCCGATAATTTTTCGATTTGATTGTATTCAGTTAACCTGTATCCGGTAATGGCGATAGCCTGTAACTGGAATAAGTCAGCCGGAATGTCGATGTCGGCGCCGAGCACTTTAATGTCGGTTCCGTTAAAATAATGCAGAGTAAATCCGTCATAAGCTGCCGCCGGAATAAAATCAGCATCGTCGTCCGAATCAAATTTTTTAAAGGTCATTTTCCCCGTTTTTAATTCATAAAGATGAACCCCTTGTCTGGTAACGACAGCCAACTGGCTCTCATCTTTATTTACTGTTACGCTATAGTTGTCCTGGTCAAGCAGATAGTTAAGTTTGGCGGCAAATAATGTGGTCCGCGATGCTATATCATAAACTAATAAATGATCTATATCGTGGATAGATATCACCTTTGTCCGGTCTGCACTTAAAAACGTTTGTTCCAAATGTTTGAACGAGAGAAGGGCAGGTATCTTAATTAGTTTGGCGCTTTGGAGATCAAAAAGGTTAAGGATGTAATGGTCGGCAAAAATAACCATACCGTTTTTCAAAAAATCGGCCAAAATCGGCGATGATACCTGTTTCTCATCCTTCTTAATTGTAAATGCCGGGTTCGTATAAACGCGCCTGATTGACCCTCCGGCCAGGTCGTACACCGAAAAACTACTCATGCTATAGGAAACAAAAGAAGTTCCGGATATATTAAAAATATCGTCGTCATTTGCCGGGCGGCAAATCACTCTCTTTTTCGAACTAAGAATATTGTAGGAGCAAACCCGCCTTGCGCTATCTTCATATAGTATTTCCTTTTCTCCCTCGCCAAAGCAGAAACGCCCGATTTCCGTGATCTGTCCAAATTCGTCGTTATCATGGATGTCCCCAACAAAATTGATTTTTTGTTTGCTTACATCCGCTAAATAAAGTTTCCAGTTGTTTAGCTCAAGCAATAATTTATCTCCTTTGCTGCTAAAAATCACTTTTCTCAAACGAATACCGTTTGTTTTGCCTTCCTGGTTTTCATGATCCTTACTTATGTTATTGTCGGCCTGGTCAAGTTTTAGGACGCCAAGTGGTAACGATCCAGCAAGCATATTACCACCTTCTGTGTGTTTAAACACCAGGCCACGGAGCCGCTCGTCGACTGTAAGCGTGTATACGCCGTCGCCGGAGAAAAACACATAACGCGGGTTTTTCTTAATTTCATATTTTAGTTCAGTGTCGTAAATGTTAAACCGGTCGATCTCAGCGCCGTTAGCTGCAAACAATGTGCTGCCATTCGCGCTTAGCTGCATTGTTTTTAAATTAAATGCTTTTTTCCCCGGATTTGAAGTTTCCAGTTCGCTGGTATGCCCGTTCAATCCAAAAACTTTCAAATTGCCGCCGGTTGTTAAGCAAATAATCTTTTTTCCTGTCGAATCGTAAACTAAGCGGTGTTTGTCATTGGCGTTTATATCAAAAATGCTTCCCTGTTTTGCAGTTTTCAGGTTCCACAAGCCTGCATTTTCATCTTTATCTACCAGTACCGAATCACCATAGCCAGACGCTGCGGGAAACGTCATCATCGAATTAGAGAAATAACCCAGGGGCTGATGGTATTTATCATAGTGATCGTCAAAAAGATTGACATAATTGTCCGCCAATTTTCCTTTTTTTAGGTTGATGATGTACTGATTAGCATCCTGGTCTGTCAAAACGGCCTGGTTTTCGTCTGCCGTAAATTCAGCGACAGTTAAGCCGTAATGCACATATGGCTCGAACTTATCCCCTGTGTTCACATTATAGACATTAACCGGGAATCCCCCCGAACTAATTCCGATCATAAAATTTCCATGCCTGCTTAATTGCAATTTTTCGTTGGGGCATTCCGTTTGAAACGACTGTATCAGCGTTAATTTTGCGGGGCTAATTTCCCACACTTCAATTTTCCGACCTTGCAATACCGCCGCTGTCCCTGCTTTGTAAGCTACCGTTGCCAATCTCTTTACATCTTCAGATAAAATGGCCGTTTTTGACGGCGTGGTCCAGGATGATCTTTTGAGATCAAAATCCACCAAAAACGTATTATTATTTTCGGTGATCAATATCATTTTGGGGTTTGTATACCACTGGACCGTGGCTTTTGCGGCAAGGGGAAACGTTTGCAGCAAGGTCTTTTTGTTAATATCCCAGCATTGTATCTCCGCAACGGTTTGCGTGTAAAGCCGCTTGTCGCCATCCAGGTAATGAAAAGTTGTTTTGCCCTTAATGGAGAACACGATTTTCTTAGCCATGATGTCCCAAATGTTTACAGCTGCCGCACTTGCCGAAAGCAGGAAACGATTATCACCGCTTAGTTGCAGCTGGTCAACCGGACTGCTATCGGGTGTGCTTAACGGGTCGGCGATTATGTGGGCCGGAAAAAGCATATTCAACTGCAGGCGCATGGAATTGCCGTTAACTTCGTCTTTGCTGGTGACTAAGGCCCGGGCGAGGTAGAGATAGGAATTTAACATATTGTGTCCGCTGAGCGAAGAATAGGACGTTTGCCAGTAGCTTTCGGCCAGTTGGTTCTGTGCTTCTTTGGTTTTTTGGTTCGCCGTGTCTGTTTCTGCCTGCGCCAGTTTAGTTTTCTCCTGTGCTGTGTCCCTTTCATTCGTTGCTATTATTGCTGCTGAATCCGCTCTTTGAGCTGCTTTAGTTGCCTTGGTTGCATTTAAATCCGCCTTCTCTTTTTGCACATACGAAAACACGCTTGCCGCAGATAACAAAGAAAACACCGTAATCACCGCCGTCCACAATATTCTTTTCGCCCGTGACCGCGCCCTCAGCGATTCAACTATAAATGTTTCCTCAATTTTATTGAGGTAGAGTTTTTTGGTATCCCACATCCGTTTCGCCATGGAAAGCCTGGGGTCGTCCTTCCATAAACTTCCTTTTTTGCCTTTCCCTTCGTAAAAAAAGTAGTTTTTAGCCGCTGCAGATATGGCGTTCAGCAATATGATGCGCCCCTGGAATGCGCCGCCCTCCTCATTTTGCCATTGCGAGATGAGGTTGGAGGAGCGCAGCAGCGCCTCGTGCGCCGGCTCAAAGTACACGTTATCATCTTTCGTGCCCGCTGCCTCGTTTTCCCTGGAGGTTTTTAACAGCCGCTGTTTAACCAGTTCCTGCTGTATTGCGTTGATACTTGCCATTGTGGAGGCATCGGTAAACTCGAGCTCATTTAGTATTTTTTCGTCGGAAATATAAGTGGTATAAACCCTCCTTTTGGCCATATAACCGGCGTCGAAGGAGATCATCCGATAAATAAGTTGACAAAACAACGCCCGGTGTTCCGCGTCGTAAGCAATATAGGTATCGGTGAGTTTTTTATCCAGTATGCCGCTGATGCCGCCGAAGTCATCATAGTCGGTCTCCAGCAGCAGGTTGCCGGGCGAAGGGTTTTTCATTTCGAAGAGCCTGTAAAGCGCAAACGAAAGCAGCGGCAGCGAATCGGGGTTGGCAAAGGTTTCATCAATGATGCGGTTTACAAAGTCCTCATCGGGGTCCTTGCTCTTTGTACCGCCTTTTTCGGCGTGTTTGGCGGTGTTTCCCCTAAACTCCAGCAATTGCTGAATAGCCGGCTGCAATACGGTCTCCCTGAGCTCTTCCCGCGAAAACGGCGGCACCACAAAACGATGGATAGTTCCTCCCGCTTTGCCATCCACAAAAGGCGAATTAACAAAGCGGCGTTCCAGGTCGGAGCGCAGCGTGATGATCACTTTGGCATCAGGTAATGCCGCCAGTTCGGCCAGGCTTTCTTCAAAATCCTTTTGCTGATTGGTGTCGCTGCACACGGTCACCAATTCCTCGTACTGGTCTACCATCAGGTAAACTTTCCCATCCTTGTTTTTTAGCGCCGCCAAAAGGTCGCGATGCGTGCTGAACGGCGTGCTTCCCGGGGTGATAGTGGTTACCGAGGTCTTTGGTTCAGCCTCCAGCCTCGCCAGCACACCTGCCTTTACCAAAGACGATTTACCGCTTCCGGAGCGGCCCGTTACCATTATTTTGTGGATATTTTCTTCTGGGCTTACCAGTTGCAGCAGTCCCTCGTACCAGGTTTGGCCTTCCCACCAGCCGTCGAGCACCCGTTGCCGCCCATAAAACAAGTGATTATCTTTAATAGTGTAATCGGTCAGGCCCTTCCAGGGATTTTCCAGGGGGTTGGGCTTCAGCTTTTTTATGGCGTCCTGCGAATTCACAAAAATAAACTCCCCTTTGGTGCGGTCGCCAATGCGGAATACCGATGGCGTTTGCTGCTCGGCAAAGGGTACGTTATTTTTGGATAAACGGTCGCTCACCTCCATGCCCAAAAAATAACCCAATTCAGATGCGGTGACGATGCCATCCGGTTGAATGTGCCCAAAGTTCCATTCCTGGTCGCCACGCTCCAGGTTTTGGATCAGGCTTTCCGCAAATGGTGAGCGACGGTTGGCATTCAGTTCCCCCCTGGAGCCCAGCGCATCCATGGCTTTTTGGTCGCAGGCGGCAGAAGTAATCACCTGCCTGGCCGGGTTACTGATATAATAGGTAAACTTTTCGGCATAAAGCGTTTTGGGAACCGAAGAACCGATACTGCGTGTTTGTTCGGCATAGCGGATAGCGCCTGCATAACAGCAATCCAAAATAATAAGCAAATGACTGCAGGGCAGGTCCAGCAAAACTTCCAGCACGTGCCCCATCTCAATATAGGTGTCCTTTTTCCCCCGTTCGGAGTCTACAGTCAGCAAAAATCCTTTTGGCCGCTGCTTTTCGTCATCAGCGCCATCGGCAATTCCATGACCGGCAAAGTAAAAAATGACGCGGCTGTCCGGTTTACATTCTTGTTTTATTTCTTCAAGCAGATTCAAAACCTCCTGCTGTTCCGCATCAAATAGAGTTTTTGGTATGAAGCCATGCTTTTCCTCCAGTACCTGTTTTAGCCCCAGGCAATCGTTTACAGGGCTGGCTAAAGGAGGAACAAACCGGTAATCATTTATCCCGATAAGGTAGGCCAGGCTGCCGCCGGTAAAGAAATCGAAGGGGTATTGCTTTTGATCGGACGTACCAAGTAAAGGCATGTAATTAAAGGTTTTAGGTAAATATAGTTAAAAAGGCAACTACCATTTCTATAGGCGACTATTTTTTAACAAAGGCCCGGGAAGGAATTCAATTGCGATTAGTACTGATGATATTCTGTTATACTTATAAAGATAAGGGCACAATTCAAATTGCTGGTTATGCGAACTTATAATATATCGACAAAGGAATTCATAATAGATTCTTTAAAACCAATTGGGGCCTATTGCACTGTCTGCTATTTATTCCTAAAGTCTTTAGTAAAACAATGGGATCAAGGTTTTGTCCGATTATCAAAATAGCACCCTTTTCTGTGATTTATTCGTAATCTCCAAGCCATGTTCCAATCCGCGAAGTTGTGATCAAACGCAATGACGGCGAGATTGACAGCAAAAGCGTATAGGACAACGAGCAGATTTGTCGTATCATTGCCAGATAACTAACTAATGTCCTGTCAACACGTTTTTATCGCATAATCATGAAACGGATTTCAATTTGACCTTTGTTTGCAGATGATAGTAATATTTGCCTGCTCAAGCGCCAATGTATCCGGTAACGCGCATCCATAATGACACTAAAGGGTTAACACAACTTAACATATTTCAATGTTAACCCTTTTGTAAATTATTGATAATGAGATTTTTAATAAAAAATTAGATCAAATGCCTTAACATCTTTGTTATGCGTTCACTGACATGAATTTGTCAGTAAATTAAATAACATTAAGCCTTTTGGGCAACCTTCAACAGTCAAAAACTCATTTTTTATCGGGTTAGCTGCAAGCTTTAAAAATTCGCTGTAAAGGCTATGCGTCATTTCCATGCTGACATGACACTCGTTGCGCAATGTCGCTGAGTTTCTAATATCGCTTTATAACAACCCTACATATTCATTGGCTTTAGCTCATTGTTTACCTATAAATATCGGTAAATAACCCTGGGTATCAGTTTTGAGTATTTCACATTAAAATCTATATTTCTGTCAACAGATTTGCAATTATCTTAAAAAAATAAGTGGTGAGTATTTCGGCGAATAAGAAGTAAAAACCACGTAAGACATTGAAATTCAGTCTCATTTTGGATGTGTTCGAATCCCTCTCTCTCCGCCAAACAAAAATGCCTGATGAGCGGCAACGAACAGGTAATAAATTGATTTTAGCTCCCCCCTCAAGGGATCAACAAAGTTAATCCCTCTCTCCACCTTCGGCCGCCGAAGCTTTAGCGAAAGCAAAAAGGATTTCGTTTACTTACGCTAATACGGTAACGGTAAATATATCCCATAAAATTTAATATTATTAAACAAAAACCGAATTTGTTCCTGCGGCAGGATGATTTGATTTTCAGTTGATTAAACTAATTTTTTAATGTTATATTTATGTCGCATTGTGCAATTCCTTGTCAACATATCTAAACTTTAAAAAATGAGCTTTTCTTACGCCTTACTTCAAATGCCGCCATTTGTTTTATTAATGCTTACGCTGCTGCTATTTACGGCCCTTAGCGCCGGCGGTACCTGGTTTTTCAAAAAGTACATCAGGGTACGTTATCTGCGGGCGCACAACGAGGTTGTGGGTTATGTTTTTTCGGTAGTTGGCGGCTTTTATGGCTTACTGCTGGGTTTTGTGGTCTTTTTTGTTTGGGATGCGCTTAACCAGGCACAAGCCGATGCCAGCCGTGAGGGCAGTTTGGCCAGGGCCTTTTACCGGGATATCAGGTATTTTCCGGACACCGTCGAAACTAAACCATTAATGGATAGCTACTTAAAGTATGTAGATTTTGTTGTGGACGAAGAATATCCAACCATGGAGCGGCTGGAGCCGCTTGGTGCTTTAAGCCGGGCTACCTTTAATGACGTATTCAGGCAAATGGAACTGCTGTATGTACACGAGCCCAAAGTTGAACCAATGTTTAGTAATTTAAATGAGCTGGCCACCTATCGAAGTTTACGGCAAACGGACGCTTCAGCAGAGATCCCGGTAGAAATCTGGGTGCCGCTGTTGCTCGGGGGTTTAATCACCATGTTGTTTGCTACGATGATCAATATGCAAAGCACCAGGCTGCACATAATGGTAAACGGCTTGCTGGGGGCTTTTATAGGCCTGGTCTTTTTTATCATCCTCATACTCGATCACCCGTTTACCGGTCAGATAAAAATAGAACCTACCGAATATGGGATCATTAAAAAAATGGGAAAGAGTGGCGAATAGCGGGGATTGGTCCAGGTTAATAGCCCTGAGTCGAAAGTCTTGAGTTCTAAGCCGGGAAAGTGAAAAATCGACTTACGACTAAATACCAGGGCTATTGACTTAACACGGTTTTAATGTGCAGAAAGACACCTATTGTAATCATAAATCTCGTTGACCAAATAACAACGAATCCGCCAGGTTTGTTACGTCACTTTAGTGACGGTTTTTCTCGTCGGCGAGATTTTTCAGATTTAATCATATGCCCTGTCGGAAGCCAAACCATAAACGGTAAGCTTCGCATAGGACGAGTCTAACTACAGCACTGCCGATCTGCAGAAATTTGCCGCCATAACACAAACTGTCGAAATTAGTTTTGCCGATCACGCCTCAGCAAAAATCATATCAGCTTTCCCAATTTCTCCTTATTAAAACCAGTCCGTCTCAATAAAACACGAATATTTTAAGCTGATAATGCGCTTTAAATCAAAGGCAGTGTTTAAAACAAGGTGATATTTATTATATTCGAAAAAATATGTTTAATAAACCGGGACAGTGCTTTTTTAAATATTAAAACAATAAAACGGTGGCTATGCTTAAAGCCTTTATCGTTGACGACGAATCGCAAAGCAGAAATTTTCTTGGAAATTTGCTTGCTCAAAATTTTCCCGAAATTGAACTCGCCGGCCAGGCAGCCACGGTGAACGAAGGTATTTACGGAATAAAAAAATACAAGCCCGACATCGTTTTTCTTGATATACAAATGAATGGGGAAACCGGGTTTGACCTGCTGAAAAATTTGCCGGCCATAAATTTTGCACTCATTATAACGTCTGCTTTCGACCGCTTCGCCGTAAAAGCGTTCAGGTTTAACGCCATTGATTACCTGCTTAAACCTATCGTGGCGGATGAGTTATCTGAGGCGCTGAATAAAATAAAGCAAAAGTCACTTCAAACACAGCTTGTTTCAAAAGGCCAGGTTGAACAGCTGTACCAGGACATGAAGAACCCGCAAAAGCCTCACGACAAAATTGCCATACCCACCACCGAAGGTTTCGTTATTGTTCCGGTAAGCGAAATTGTTTACTGCCGCGCAAGCAGCAATTACACCGAATTTTTTTTCATCGATAAAAAAAGCATCCTGTCCAGCTATACACTAAAACAATACGATGAAATATTAACGGGGCAGTCTTTTTTCCGTGCGCACCGGTCGTACCTGATCAACCTGCTGCATGTAAAACTATACCGCCGCGGCGAGGGCGGCGAAATTGTAATGAGCAACGGGCACGAAATTGAATTGGCACGCGCGCACAAAGATGAGTTTTTGTACCTTTTAAATATAAAGGGGTGAAACAAGGCCGTTTTAATATTGCCCTTTACCTGTTTATCATTCCACTGCTTTTCTCAGCGTTTAATGTGCGCGGCCAGCCGCAGGTGCTGAGAACTTACACCGCAAATGATGGTTTGCCAAGCACCCTTACACAAAGTGTTTACCAGGACAAATACGGTTATTTGTGGATCGGCTCGGGCGCCGGGCTGAGCCGGTTTGACGGAAGGCAATTTGTAAACTATAGCATCGGAGACGGCCTGCCTTCGCTTGGTATGAGTGTGATTTTTCAGGACAGCAAAGATCGGCTTTGGGTTGGCACCAAAGATGGTGCAGCCCGGTTTAATAGCAACAGGTTTGTAACCTACCCTGGGAACGACAATTTGAGCGACACCTACGTTTTTAATTTTTTTGAGACGAAAGATAAAAAATTATGGGAGCTTACCGGCAACGGCGTATATGAATTTGCCGGCACTTTTTGGAAAAAAGTTGCGCTTTACCCCGGTTATGAAAACAACACCTGCAGAAACATTGTGGAAATGAACGGAGAGTTGTTTATTAATTATGCGACAGACATTATTTGCAGGGATAACAAAGGGAAATGGTTAAAGGTAGCTTCTCATTCTTTTTTCAATGTAATGTCGGTACAGGATGGTAAGTTATGTGTGAGCGCAGGCACCAATCTGTATCAAATCACAAACCATCAGCTTGCCCGGCTATTGGATAAGCCTGTTATCAAAAAGGGTTATTTTTCATATTTGGTCGATTCAAAAAAACGCCTTTGGCTGGCGACAGAAATTTTTTTAAAGAAATCGAAGCCCGGCGATTGGCAGCATTGTACGGATACGATAAACCATTTCGGAATATCGTCTTTTATTAAAGAAGATTTAAATGGCAATATCTGGACTAGCACGGATAAGGGCCTGCTCAAAATAAATGATATTGATTTTACCATAATCGACAAAAATAATGCAGCTCCCCTGGATGGCATTTATAATATTATTGCACTTCCCGATAATCGCGTGCTGCTTTCCTCGGGCACAAAAAATGGTTTATTAATTTATGAAAATGGGAAGTGTAAACAAGTAATGCCACCGCCATCCCCGGGCAATAAAAACTATTACCGGGATCCGGTTGACGCCTATGCATTCGATAAAAAAAATACCCTTTGGATGGTAACCCGGTTTAGAAGATTTCTCCATTTTAATGGGCGAGGGATTGAGGATTTTTCAGGAACATTTCATTTTAAAACCAATGAGCGCATTTATGCCATGCGTTATGTAAAGGCCAGGGACCAGTTTTTTATTTGTGCCGATTCTACGTTATTATTCGGAAACTCGGCAAAGCTCGCAACTTTTATTCCTCGGAATACCGGCGTGCCGATAACCAGGCCCACCAGGCTGCTGGAGTTGCAAAATGGCTTGCTATTGGTATACACGGAGCAGCAGGGCGTATTTTGTATTGACGGATCTGATAACCTTACCCCGCTGATCACAGCAATAAACGGGAGAAAAAAAGACATTCGCAGGGGGATACAGTTTTGCGCCGGAACAGGCGATGATTTCTGGGTGGCTGTTCCCGGCCTGGGTTTGTACGAATATGGCCTTAGACAAAATAAGCAGGCTTTTTTGAAAGCGCATATTTCAATAGCCGATGGCTTGCAAAGCGCAAACATACTCAGCCTGATCAACGATACCCAAAACAGGCTTTGGGTGGCAACAAACAACGGCGTAGATATAATACAGCAAAATAAAGCCGGTGCTTTTGAAGTTTTTAACTATGCAAAATCGGCAGACCTTACCATAAGCACTGGCGATTTTGAAAAGCTTGCTTCCGATTCAAAGGGCAATATCTGGCTTTCTTCTCCAAATAAGGTAATAAGGTTCAACATAGCGAATATCAGGCTGCATAAAGAGCCTCCGCGTATAATAATTGAAAAAGTATCACTTGATTTTAAGGAGACCGATTGGCGTAAATGGAACGATTCATTATACAGTTATTTTCAATTGCCGTATAACCCCGTATTGAATTATGGTCAAAACTCCCTCGCAATCTTTTTTAATGCCACCGACCTGTCAACCTCCTATTCCACACCTGAATATTCTTATAAATTATTCCCGGTAGAAACGGCGTGGAGCATTCCGTCGAAAACAAAGTCTGTATCCTTTGCGCAATTACCTTCGGGTAGCTATAAATTTATTGTAAGGGTGAAAGACAACGCCTCGGGCTGGAGCAAACCGGCTGTTTTCATGTTCACCATTACACCTCCTTTTTGGGCGCAGTGGTGGTTTCGCCTCATCGTACTTTTAATCGCGGCATTCATCATCGTCAGCATTTTCAGAGCGAGAATAAGAAAAATAAAAAACGATGCTTTCATTGAAAATCAGTTGAAGGAACTGGAGATGAAAGCGCTTAAGGCGCAAATGAACCCGCATTTTATTTATAATGCGCTTAATTCCATCCAGGCGCTGGTAGCAAATGATAAAAAGGCCGAAGGCATACATTATATCGGTTCATTTTCGAGGCTATTGAGACAGGTGCTCGATAATTCGGAACATAACGTAATAAGCCTGGATAAAGAATTAGAGACAATCGGCCTGTATATCCAGCTCGAGTCGCTAAGATTAGACATGCAATTGCGATACGAAAAAATTGTGCCCGAAAATATAGTGACGGAATTTGAAAAAATACCCCCGCTTATTTTACAGCCATTTGTTGAAAACGCGCTATGGCACGGGTTAAGCCGCAAAGAAGGCGAAAAGGGAATAAAAATAGCAGTTAGTATAGCAGGTAACTGGCTGGTCTGCGATATTGCCGATAATGGTATCGGAAGAGAGAAAGCGCAAGAGTGGAAAAATCACTCCATGGCTGTACACCAGTCAAAAGGAATAGATATTACCCGTAAACGATTAATTGATTATAACGAAGATGCTTTAGTCGTTCCAATTGAATTTTTTGACCTGTACGATGATAAAAAAAATCCCGCAGGAACACTGGTTACCGTCCGGATAAAACGAAAATTCAACCTGCCTGCAGATTGATTTACTAAATAAACCTCTCATTTCATCGCCTTTTTCCCGCACTTCACTAAACGGCGTTCAACATTTTGCTGCAATCATGTACCTTTTGCTAATGGACTTTTTGTGGGGCGTTTTGATGATGCTTGCGGTGATACTGCCCGGCATTTTTTGGAAAGAAATAGTGGATTGGATATCGCCCAAGAAACACAAAAACAAAAGGTGGCCGCGGAAAACGAATAAGTAAGCAAAATTTTTTTGGAGACTTTCCCGGCCGGCAAAACGGCTTAAGATAAATTATTATAAAAAACTATCGCCCCCGGGTAGTTTATCATTTTCAATCAAAACCGACAACATGAAAAAGCACCTGTTTGCAATTGCTTTCTTTTTACTTTTAATAAGCGCAAAAAGCCTTTTCGCGGTAACGCCCGCTGTAAATTATAACGGCCCGGCCAGTGAAAACCCGGCGTTCCGTATATATCCGGCACACAGCAACTATGCAGTTTCCTCCATTGCAACTTTGTCCAAACTAACCATCAGTCCCGGCAACATAACCCCGGCATTCGCGGCCTCGACGCTTGGCTATACGGCCAACGTGGTTAATACAACAAAGGCCGTTACCGTAACCCCTACCACCACCGATGGTACCGCCACCATAAAAGTGAACGGCACAGCCGTCACCTCGGGCACAGCCTCGGGCAGTATCGCTCTGGCCGTAGGTACCAATACGATCACCATAATCGTCACCGCGCAGGACGGGGTAACCACCAAAACTTATACCATAACCATTACCCGTGCTCCCTCGGCCGTTGCCACCCTATCCAGACTGGTGATGAGTTCGGGCGCCCTAACGCCGGTATTCTCCGCAGCAACCCTTAACTATGCGGGCAGCGTAGCCAACACGGTTACCGCCGTTACCATTACCCCAACCGCCAACGATACAACTGCAGCGGTAAAAGTAAACGGAACTGCCGTCAAGTCGGGCTCGCCCTCAGGCAGCATCGCTCTTGGCGTAGGTGCAAATACCATTACTATAATTGTAACCGCGCAAGACGGCGTAACCACCAAAACGTATACCGTAGTGGTTACCCGGGCCGCTTCCGCCATTGCAACCCTGGCTAACCTGGCGGTAAGTTCAGGGCCCTTAACACCGGTATTTGCAGCGGCCACCCTAAGCTATACGGCCAGCGTAGGCAATACAGTTACAGCCGTCACTGTCACCCCAACCACAACAGACGCCACCGCCACCGTAAAAGTTAACGGAATTGCCGTTGCATCGGGTTCAGCATCGGGCAGCATCGCACTGGCCGTGGGAGCCAATACCATAACCACGGTAGTTACCGCGCAAGACGGAGTTACCACCAAGACCTATACTGTGGTTGTTACGCGTGCGCCATCCGCCGCGGCCGGTCTGTCAAAGCTGGTGCTCAGCTCGGGCACATTAAGCCCGGTATTTGCTACGGCAACCCTTAGTTATACGGCCACCGTACCAAACGCCACCGCATCGATCACGCTAACGCCGACGACTACCGTTACAACGGCTACGGTAAAGGTTAACGGGACAGCCGTTACATCAGGCGCGGCTTCCGGCGCTATAGCCCTGGCGGTAGGTGCAAACACCATTACAACGGTGGTTACAGCACAAAACGGTACCACCACCAAGACCTATACGGTAGTTGTTACGCGTGCTTATGGCGTGCCAACCGTTAGTTACATAAGCCCCCAAACCTATATTATAGGCACAGCTATTACCTCGCTTACACCAACCAGCACCGGGGTTGCCGCCCCTGGCTATAGCGCCAGCCCGGTGGCTTTAGGATCCGGATTTGTCAATCCGCAAGGTGTAGCTGCAGATGCTGCGGGTAATGTGTACGTGGCTGACTATGGCAATAGTTTGGTTAAGAAAATCCCTGTCGCGGGAGGTGCTCCGGTCACTTTAGGCTCCGGGTTCCTTAGCCCGGCCGGGGTAGCAGTCGATGCCGCCGGCAATGTGTATGTGGCTGATTTCGGCCACAATGCGGTAAAAAAAATCCCGGTAGCGGGCGGCAGTGTGGTTACCCTGGGGTCGGGTTTTGTAGGGCCTTACGATGTAGCGTTAGACGCTGCAGGCAATGTGTATGTAGCAGATCATGGTAATAGTGCAGTGAAGGAGATTCCTGTCGCCGGGGGCGCTGTAGTTACCTTAGGCTCAGGTTTCAACCAGCCTGTCGGTATTGCAGTAGATGCAGCCGCCAATGTGTATGTAGCCGATATCGGCAATAAAGCGGTGTATAAGATACCGGCGGGAGGTGGGAGCCCGGTCACTTTAGGATCAGGATTTAGTCATCCCGCAGGGGTAGCTGTGGATGCCGTGGGCAACGTGTTTGTGGCAGATGCCGGTAACAGTGCTATATATGAGGTGCCTGTGGGCGGCGGCAGTTCTATAACGATTGGCACCGGGTTTAATGATCCAACGGGTGTAACCGTGGATGGCGCCGGAAATGTATACCTGGCTGATAACGGTAATAATGCGGTAAAAAAAATACCGCCCGTCGGCGGGTATTATATTAATACGGCTTTGCCGGCCGGCCTGGTTTTTAACGGAACGTCGGGTGTTATCAGTGGTACGCCCACCCTGTTGAGTGCTGCCACCAATTATACCATTACTGTTTACAATCCAGTCGGCCAAAGTTCGGCTACGGTAAACATTAAAGTTAATCCTCCTGCACCCGCAATCAGCTATGTGAGCCCCCAGGTCTATACGCAGGGTACCGCCATTACGGCGCTTACTCCAACAAGCAGCGGTGTTTCAGCTCCAGGCTATAGTACAAGCCCTGTTGCCGTCGGGTCCGGTTTCAACCAGCCATTTGGCGTGGCGGCAGATGCCGCAGGCAATGTATATGTGGGCGATCAGAACAATAATGCTGTAAAAAAGATACCGGCCGGCGGCGGGACCCCAGTTGTATTAGGATCCGGATTCAGTAGTCCGGCCGGTGTTGCAGTAGACGCAGCGGGTAACGTATATGTCGCCGACTATAGCAACAACGCTATAAAAAAGATACCGGCCGGCGGGGGCACACCCACCGTCTTAGGCTCCGGGTTTAGCACCCCGGAAGGTGTTGCCGTAGATGCTGCCGGTAACGTATATGTTGCTGATTATGGGAATAATGCAGTAAAAGAGATACCCATTGGAGGTGGAGCACCGGTTACCTTAGGCTCCGGCTTCAATCATCCGGCCGGGGTGGCGGTGGATGCTGCCGGCAATATATATGTTGCAGATTACAGCAATAATGCGATAAAGAAAATCCCCACCGGGGGTGGCGCTCCGACTGTCTTAGGTTCAGGTTTCAGCTTCCCTACCGGCGTGGCAGTAGACGCGGTCGGTAATGTATTTGTAGCCGACCAGGGCAATAACGCGGTAAAAAAGATACCCGTTGGCGGTTCTGCCATAGTTCTGGGCTCGGGCTTTAGTTTTCCCACCGGGGTGACGGTTGACGGCGCGGGCAATGTTTACGTGGCCGATCAAAGCCATAACGCGGTAAAAAAAATCGCCCCCGCCGGCGGCTATTATATCAACGCCGCATTGCCCGCCGGGTTAACTTTCAACGGAACGACAGGGGTTATCAGTGGTAACCCTACGGTTAGCAGTTCCGCCACAAATTATACTATTACCGCTTACAATAGTTACGGCAGTGGCTCGGCTACGGTAAATATTAAGGTTAACGCATCCCTGGTTCCCCTCATTAGCTATAGCGGCCCGCAAACCTATACCGAAGGGACAATAATTACGGCGCTCGCACCCGTGAGCAGCGGTGTGGCGGCTGCAGGTTACAGCAGTAGTCCGGTTACCATTGGGTCGGGTTTTTCCAATCCTGGCGGCGTGAGTGTTGATGCTGCCGGAAATGTATATGTAGCTGACGCCGGACACAATGCGGTAAAGGAGGTTCCGGCCGCCGGCGGCGCTATTCTTACTTTAGGCTCGGGATTCAGCCTGCCCGCAGGCCTGGCGGTTGATGCGGCGGGCAATGTATACGTGGCTGATCATGGCAACAATACGGTAAAGCAGATACCGGTCGGGGGAGGCGCCCCGGTTGTTCTCGGGTCGGGTTTCTTTCAGCCGTACGGTGTCGCTGTTGATGCTGCAGGCAATGTTTACGTAGCCGATTATGGTAATAACGCTGTAAAAAAGATACCTGCCGGCAATGGCACCCCGGTTGTCATAGGCTCCGGGTTTAGTCTGCCGGCCGATGTAGCGGTTGATGGTGCCGGCAATGTTTACGTGGCCGATTACGGAAATAATGCGGTGAAAGAGATTCCTGCTGCAGGAGGCCCTCCCGTTACACTCGGGTCGGGTTTCACGCACCCGTACGGTGTATCGACAGACGGTACCGGCAATGTATTTGTAGCCGACTATGGCAATAATGCGGTCAAAGAAATCCCGGTTGGCGGTGGTGCTCCGGTCAGTTTGGGCTCAGGCATTGTTTCGCCCCGCGGCGTAGCTACGGACATTTCAGGTAAGCTATATGTTGCCGACTACGGCAACAATGCGGTTAAAAAGATTATTCCTACCGGTGGGTATTACATCAACCCGGAATTGTCCGCGGGTTTAAGTTTTGCTAACGCGACCGGTGTTATAAGCGGTACACCCACCGCCACCCATGCGGCAACAACTTATACGATAACTGCTTATAATGCCAATGGCAGCAGGGCGGCGACCGTGAATATCACAGTGAGTGTCGCTGCGGTGCCGACCATAAGCTATGTTACCCCCCAAACATATGTTCAGCACGTCGCTATTACGGCGCTGGCGCCAACCAGCAGTGGGGTGGCGGTATTCGGTTTTAGCAACAGTGCGGTTAGTTTGGGTTCCGGGTTTAATCAGCCGTACGGTGTAGCAGTCGACGGTGCAGGTAATGTTTATGTTGCCGATCAAAGCAATAATGCCATAAAGGTAATCCCGGCGGGAGGGGGCACCCCGACAATAGTTGGCTCGGGCTTCAGTTTCCCATTCGGGGTGGCCGTCGATGCTTCACTAAATATATATGTAGCCGATGCGGGCAATAGCGCTGTAAAAAAGATCGCTTCCGATGGTAAGGTAACCACTTGGGGTTCAGGCTTCAATCATCCCTATGGTGTTGCCGTTGATGCATCCGGCAATGTGTACGTTGCCGATAATGGCAACAATGCAGTCAAAAAAATCCCTGCGGGCGGTGGCACGCCTGTTACCTTAGGTTCTGGGTTTGTTAGCCCTACAGGTGTAGCCGTTGATGCCGCCGGCGATGTATTCGTGGCTGATGGAGGCAACAACGCGGTGAAAAAAATTCCTGCGGGCGGTGGCACGCCGGTTGTTTTAGGCTCCGGATTTAGTATCCCGACCGGTGTGGCTGTGGATGGGGCCGGTAATGTATACGTTGCCGACCAGGGTAACAGCGCCATAAAGATGATCCTCAAAACGGGTGGCAGCCCGGTAATTATCGGTTCAGGTTTTAGTAACCCGGCCGGCGTAGCGGTGGGCGGTGCTGGAAATGTTTTTGTTGGCGACGAGGGCAACAACGCGGTTAAAGAAATCAAACCCGTGGGTGGATATTTTATAAGCAAGTCTCCGCCAAAGGGCTTAAGTTTTGCAAGTGCAACGGGTGTTATAAGCGGAACGCCGACCGTGGTGGCCGGTGCAACAAATTATACTATTACCGCCTATAACAGCAGCGGCGGCCGTGCCGCTAAATTAAGCATTACTGTTAACTATCCGCCAATCCCGCCGACAATAAGTTATGCCGGTCCTCAAAGTTATCTGGCAGGCACGGCGATCAAAAACCTGGCGCCGACAAGCGCGGGAGTGGCAGCTCCGGGATACAGCAGTACACCGGTAGCTATAGGTTCGGGCTTCTCGAGCCCGAGCGCGGTAGCCGTAAGCGCCGACGGCTTTATTTACATCGCCGACAGTGGGAATGGTGATGTGAAGCGATTTGTTCCGGGAGGAGGTTCCCCAACGATCTTTGAATCGGGCTTAACCCAACCCGTGGCAGTGGCAGTTGATGCTGCGGGATATGTTTATGTTGCAGATGATGTCGATAACACCATAAAAAAAATACCTCCCGGCGGTGGCACCCCGGTTGTCCTCGGATCCGGTTTCAAGCAGCCGACAGGTGTGGCTGTTGACGTTGCCGGGAATGTTTACGTTGCAGATTCCGGAAATAATTTAGTAAAAGAAATTCCCGTTGGCGGGGGAGCGCCGGTTTCTATCGGGTCCAACTTCCTCACGCCGGTTGATGTGGCCGTTGACCCTGCCGGCAACGTATTTGTAGCCGACCTGAATAATGACGCCGTGAAGGAGATCCCGGTTGGCGGCGGTACGCCAATCACAGTGGGATCAGGAATTGGCGGTCCTATCGGTCTGGCAGTTGATGCTTTTGACAATGTTTATGTCACCGATGCTACCGACAACGATGTGAAAATGATACCGGCAGGCAGTGGTAAGCTGGATACGCTGGCCTCGGGGTTTAACCTGCCGCAAGGTATTGCGGTAGATGCAGCGGCAAACGTTTATGTGGCAAACGAAGGAGATAATACGGTGAAACTGGTTGCACCGATAGGGGGCTATTATCTTAGTGCGCCGCTGCCGGCCGGCCTGAGTTTCTCAGCTGCTACCGGCGTCATCAGCGGTACGCCAACTGTGAGCAGCCCGGCCACAAACTATACCGTTACGGCCTATAATAGTTACGGCGGAGTTTCCGCAAATATTAATATTCAAGTCAATGCCCTCACCATCAGTTATGCAGGTCCTAAAACCTATATAACGGGTACAGCAATTACGCCGCTGGCGCCAACCGTGGCCGGGTCGGTTGAGGGGCCGGCCCTTAGCAGCACTTCGGTCATCGCGGCCTTCGGCTTTTCTTTCCCGGCCGGGGTGGCGGTAGATGGCGCCGGTAATTTGTATGTGGCCGACTATAACAATAATGCGATAAAGATGATTCCGCCAGGAGGCACGGCTACCACAATAGGATCGGGCTTTACCGGGCCGACAGGCGTTGCCGTAGACGTGGCCGGTAACGTGTACGTGGCGGATTACGGTAACAATGCTGTAAAGAAGATACCAGTTGGAGGCGGTAGCCCTGTTACGCTGGGGTCTGGCTTTTCTAACCCTTACTCAATAGCCCTTGACGCAGCGGGTAATATATATGTTGCGGATATCGGCCATAATGCAATAAAGAAAATACCGGCTGCGGGCGGCAGCCCTGTAACAATAGGATCGGGTGTCAACAATTCACCTGGTATTGCAGCTGACGCGGCCGGAAATGTGTACGTGACTGAGACCGGTACGAAATCAGTAAACATGATCCCTGCCGGTGGGGGCACCGAAACAACGGTGGCAACCGGTTTTAATAACCCGATTGGTATCGCGATAGATGCCGAGGGCAACCTGTACGTGGGCGATACGGGCAGTAACGCAGTAAAAATGATCCCTGCCGGGAGCTCGACGGCGACCGCTATAGGTTCCGGCCTCACTGCTCCCTATGGGGTTGCAGTTGACGGCTCAGGCAATGTATTCGAATGTGACGGCAACAATACAATAAAGGAAATAAAGGCGACAAGCGGATATTATATCGGCCCTTTTTTACCGCCTGGCCTTAGTTTTAACAGTACTGTCGGTGTCATAAGCGGAACACCCACCGCATCCAGCCCGGCTACAAATTATACGATTACCGCAATTAATAATTACGGAAGCAATACGGCAACAGTTAATTTGACCGTGCTGTCGAATAATGCCAATCTTTCCAACCTTACCATTAGCAGCGGCACGCTGGCTCCTGCCTTTTCGACAGCAATAACCAGCTACACCGCAAACGTATCGAATGCTACCACGACCATAACGGCAACGCCGACCGCAAGTGATCCGCATGCTTCGATCACTGTCAACGGTGTTGCCTGCGCTTCGGGATCTCCTTCCCAACCTGTATCGTTGCAGGTGGGCCAAAATGGCCTCAGTGTCCAGGTAACCGCGCAGGACGGCGTAACCCACGCCACCTATAATACTATCGTTACCCGTGCAAGCGGACCAGTAGCTAACCCGGCAAATAGCTACAATACCGGTGTCAGTATTACCAACCCTACGGAAACGCCCGGGCTGACTGACGATGGCATCCTGGTGCATGAGGGCGTTTCACCCAATGGCGACGGCATTAACGACTTCCTGCTGATAGAAAACATTAGTCAGTATCCTGATAACAAGTTGGCGATCATGAATCGCAACGGGCAATTGATCTACGAAGCAAAAGGTTATGACAACAGCTCAAAGATGTTCGATGGGCATAGCAACCAAAACGGAAAAATGCAGCTGCCGGGAACTTATTTCTACCAGCTTGAATATACCGTAAATGGAATAATTAAACATAAAACAGGGTTCATCGTGCTTAAATATTGACCGTAAAAATGAGAAGCAATGGTTAACCCCGGCTTCACATGTTCGCAGTCAAAGCAAAAAGGCAAAATACTCCAGGGCAGACGCATTAAAATGGCTTTAAACTTCTTTGTCATATAAAGCTTAGATTTTTAAGCGCAAAGGACACAAGGGTCTCACTTTGTGAACTTTGCGGTTAAAATTATTGACCACAAAGGCAATGCTTTGTTGTTTGAGCTATTTTGATTGACAATTTATTCACAATTAATTTTAATGCGTTTGCCCTGCAAAATACCCATAAGAATTTCTTTAATCGTGAAATTATGAAAAGAGCATTATTAACGGCTTTTGGCTTACTGTTAACTTGTAATCTCCTTTTTGGCCAGGCGCCTGCTATTTCCACATTTAGCCCGGCTACAGGACCGGTCGGCACCCTGGTAACTATAAACGGAACGAACTTAAGCAACCCAACGGCTCTTAGCATAGGCGGCCAAAGCGCCATAGTGGTGTCCAACACGGGCAGTACATTAGCTGCCATGGTTATGCCTGGCGCGGTTACCGGCGCAGTATCCATAACTACGGCTGGCGGTACGGCAAGCGGAAGTGCATTTACGGTAACTGCAACCAGCTTCCCGGTTGCGCAGCTGGGGAATAAATTGGTGGGTACGGGCGATGTACCATCGGCCGAGCAAGGCTCGTCTGTGGCCGTTAGCGCCGATGGCAATACCGCGATTGTTGGCGGGCCGACAGACAATGGAGACCAGGGAGCGGTGTGGATTTATGTGCGAACTGGTGGGGGTTGGACACAGCAAGGTCCAAAACTGGTTGGCACAGGCGGTGCGGTGTACCCCGAACAGGGCAATGCGGTTGCCCTGAGCGCCGACGGCAACACGGCGATGGTAGGAGCTAACGATGATGATAACAACACGGGAGCAGTGTGGGTTTTTGTTCGTGCCAACGGTGTGTGGACGCAACAGGGTCCCAAGCTTGCTGGTACGGCAAACGGATTCCAAGCTGTTAACCTGGGCGCTTCCGTATCTCTGAGCGCGGATGGCAATTCAGCCATCGTGGGGGGTTCTGGTGATTCAGGTACCGGGGCGGCGTGGATATACACACGCAGTGGAGGTACCTGGACGCAGGGGCGAAAGCTGGTAGGCACGGGCAGTGTGGGGACAGACATTTACCAGGGCCAGGCGGTGGCTATGAGCGCGGATGGCAAAACGGCCATTGTAGGCGGTTATATGGATAACTCCAGCCTTGGAGCCGCATGGATATATATACGCAGTGATACCGGCTGGATACAGCAGGGGCCAAAGCTCGTCGGGACCGGCGGTGTTGGGACTATGGTCAATCAGGGCCGTTCAGTGGCTATTAGCGCAGATGGCAATACGGTAATGGTTGGCGGAGACTATGATAATTCGGGTTTGGGAGCCGTTTGGGTTTTCACACGAAGCGGGGGCGTCTGGACTCAACAGGGTTCAAAATTAGTGGGCACGGGCAGCGCAGGGAATCCGGTTACCCAGGGCTGTTCGGTATCCGTCAGTGCGGACGGCAATACCGCGCTTGTAGGTGGATGCACCGGCGGCGGCAGTTTGGGGCAATCCTGGGTGTATACGCGCAACGGGGGCACATGGGCGCAGCAGGGTTCAAAGCTCGTGGGGACTGGCAGCGTGGGCACTTTTGTCGACCAGGGGATTTCTGTATCCCTAAGCGCAGACGGCAGTACAGCTTTTATTGGCGGGGGCGAAGATAATTCCTTCGATGGGGCGGCGTGGGTTTTTCAGTTTACTAAGCCGCTAACGATCAATTATACGAGTCCGCAAACATATGTTACCGGCGTACCTGTTACGCCGCTTACCCCAACAAGCGCCTGGGTAGCTCCGGCGGAATATAGCGACAGCCCGCTAATTTTCGACCTTGGGTTTTCCGAGCCCGCAGGGTTAGCAATAGACGCAGCCGGCGACTTGTATGTCGCCGACAGGGCCAACCACCTGGTAAAGAAATATCCCGCAGGCAGCGTAAACTTCATTACGATCGGCTCCGGATTCAATACCCCCTATGGCGTGGCTGTAGATACCGCCGGCAATGTATATGTAGCTGATGCCGGCGCCAACAATATTATAAAGGTACCGCCGTCCGGCCCGCAGGTCGTTATTGGTTCTGGATTCGCTTCCCCCTGGGGCGTGGCAGTAGATGGGGCAGGCAATGTTTATGTGGCTGATTCCGGCAATAACCAGGTGAAAGAGATACCAGGCGGAACAGGTACCCCGGTAGTTTTAGGCAGTGGTTTTAATTTTCCGACCAGTGTGGCGTTAGATCCGGCTGGAAATGTATACGTTACCGATTTCTACAACAGTGCGGTAAAGGAGATACCCGTTAACGGTGGCAGCCTGGTTACAGTGGGTACAGGATTCATCAGGCCGGCGGGTGTGACCGTGGATGCGGCGGGAAATGTGTTTGTGGCCGATATTTCGAACCACGAAATCGAAGAAATACCGGCGGGTGGAGGCAGCCCGGTTATTGTAGGGTCAGGGTTCGATAGTCCCGATGGCGTAGCTATTGACCCGACGGGTAAAATCTATATGTCCGACCGGGATAATGATGCCGTAAAAACTATTCTTCCAATTGGAGGTTTCTATCTTAATTCTTTTTTGCCTGCCGGCTTAAGTTTCAATAGCAACACCGGTGTTATCAGCGGCGTGCCACGGATAAAAAGTCCTGCAACCAACTACAAGGTTACAGCATATAATTCAATCAGCAGCGCTTCGGCAACAGTGAATTTAGCTGTAAAACCGCTGTTTAATTATAACAGCCCGCAAACGTACTTATTGGGTACCGCCATAACACCATTAAGCCCCACTGCCAGCAGCGTGGCGGCGCCGGGTTATAGCACCAGCACAACGACGCTTGGCTCGGGTTTTAACCTTCCGGCGGGAGTTGCGGTAGACGCCCGGGGCGACGTGTTTATCGGCGACCAAAACAACAATGTGGTAAAAGAGATCCCGGCAGGTACCAGCACCCCGGTCATCATTGCTACGGGTTTTTCAACCCCTGACGGCGTAGCAGTGGATGCCCAGGGCAACGTTTATGTTGCAGATAATGTGCATCAAGCCGTCAAGAAAATACCTTTTGTTAGCGGAAGTTACGGAACACCCGTGGTAATAGGCCCGGACCATACCTATTTTCAACCGTTTGACGTGGCGGTTGATAGTAAAGGCAACGTGTACGTCGCCGACCGGGGTAATGGCACTATAGAGGAGATACCAGTAAACGGTGGGGCAACATTCGTCGTAGGTTCCGGTTTCACCAGTCCAACCGGAGTGTCGGTAGATGCCTACGGCAATGTATACGTGGCCGACAACGGCAACAATACGATAAAAAAAATACCGGCAGGAGGCGGCACACCAGTTACCATCGGCTCCGGTTTCAGCGGCCCCTACAAGGCGGCAGTGGACGGATCAGGCAATGTTTTTGTGACTGATAACGGCAACAAAATGGTAAAGGAAATACCGGCAGATGGCAGCGCTATACGAACTGTCGGTTCGGGATATAATTTGATTTACGGGGTGGCAGTAGATGTCGCCAACAATGTATTTGTTACAGATTACGGTGTCAGTGCAGTAGAAAAGGTCATTCCTGTTGGCGGCTTCTACATTAACCCTGCATTACCGCCTGGCTTAAACTTCAATAATACCACCGGAACCATCAGCGGTACACCAACCGCAATAAGCCCGGCGGCCAACTATACTATTAGCGGCTATGTTGCCAACGGGGGCAACTCCGTGGAAGTGAATATAGCGGTTGTTGTCCCGCTGGCGGCTGTCAAATACACAAGCCCGCACACCTATACCGCAGGCTCGGCAATCACGCCTTTAAAACCAACAAGTACAAACATCGCCCCACCAGCTTACAGCGGTATCGACAACGTTTTAATATCATCCATAGTTCGTCCGCTTGGCCTGGCAGTTGATCCATCGGGTAACGTTTTTATCGGTAATTCCGGCTTTTCAAATTTGACGGAAATACCTGCAGGAGGGGGGGCGCCAGAGAGTTTTGGGTTTGGCTTTAACGGTCCCGTTGATGCAGCAACCGATGCGGCAGGTAATGTGTATGTTGCCGATTATGGTAACCACGTAGTAAAAAAACTCGCTCCCGGGGTCGGTAGCAGCCCGGTTATCATCGGTACAGGTTTTTCGGGGCCCTACGGCGTCGCGGTTGATGCATTGGGCAACGTGTACGTTGCTGACAGGGGCAGTAATACGGTACAAAAAATACCCGCAGCCGGCGGTGCGCCGGTAATTATTGGTTCCGGCTTTGTCAACCCTTCCGGCATTGCAGTAGATGGCCAGGGCAATGTGTATGTAGCCGACAGCGGTAATAACGCTATTAAGGAGATACCGGCAGGCGGAGGTGCAGTGGTCACTATTGGCTCGGGGTTCGTTAATCCCTTCGGCGTTGCCGTAGATCCCAGCGGAAATCTTTTCATCGCCGACACCGGAAATGGCCGCGTAGTGGAATTGCCCGCCGGCGGCACGCAGACTGTTATCGGCTCAAACTTTACACTGAACACAGGCGTTGCTATCGACCAGTATGGGGTTGTTTACATGTCTGATCAAATGGACAATATTGTTTACTCAACCAAGCCATCCGGCGGTTATTATCTCAGTTCGGCCCTCCCGGCGGGTTTAAATTTCAGCAATGCTACAGGCATCATCAGTGGTACACCTGTTGGCGGCAGTCCTGCAAAAAACTATACGATTACGGCTTATAATGCATATGACAGCGCCTCTGCCGTGGTGAATATCGGAGTTGCGGGCTCAGCAGCGCTTTCAGCGTTCAAAATCAGTAATGGTGTGTTAACGCCAACTTTCTCTGCTGCAACAATCAACTATTCTGCCAATGTTGCTAACGGACTGGCTTCAATGACGGTAACGCCAACCGCCGTCGATCCGTCGGCAACCATAAAAGTAAACGGCGTAACGGTAAGCTCAGGAAACGCTTCGCAAAGCCTGCCCCTGGCAGTGGGGCCCAATACAATTACTATTGCAGTAACATCCGGGGACGAGGTTACCACCAAAACCTATACGCTGGTAGTAACAAAGGCGCCATCGGCAAATGCAAACTTGTCAACCCTGGGACAAAGTGTCGGCGGCTTAATGCCGGCCTTTTCATCAGGCACCATCAGTTATACCGAAAATGTGAGCAATGCCACTGCAACAATAACCTTTAAACCGGTGAGCAGCGACGCCAATGCAACTATAAAAGTAAACGGCACGGCGGTAACATCTGGGACGGCCACAGCTCCCATTGCACTGGCTGCAGGGCCCAATACCATCGCTACTGTAGTCACCGCACAAGACGGGGTAACAACAAAAACCTATACCCTGACCGTAACCAGGGCGCTGTCAACTATTGCCACGCTTTCAAGCCTCAAACTTAGCAGCGGCACGCTAAGCCCTGCGTTCGCGACCACAACAACGAGCTACAGTTCCGGCGTAGCAAACACCGTTTCAACCATCTCGATCACCCCTGCAACTACCGATCCTAATGCGACGATAAAAGTAAATGGCACAGCAGTCACATCGGGCGCGGCATCAAATCCTATCGCGCTGGCAGAAGGCGTTCAAACGGCGGTTACCATACTAGTAACCGCACAGGATGGCAGTACGACAAAAACGTACACTGTAACCGTTACGAGAGCCCCGTCGACAAACGCCAACTTGTCCACGCTCGGGCAAAGTGTGGGCGGCTTAACCCCTGCGTTTAGCTCAACAACTACCAGCTATACCGAAAATGTAAGCAATGCCATCACAACGATGACCCTGAAACCGGTGAGCAGCGATGCCAATGCAGCCATAAAAGTGAACGGCACGGCAGTAACATCAGGAACCATGACCTCACCGATAGCCTTATCAGTAGGCGCCAACACGATCACCACTATAGTAACCGCGCAAAATGGGACAACCACTAAAACTTATACCCTGACGGTAACACGGGCGTCAGGCAGCGCCGATAATTACGATCCCGGAATCAGCGTTACTAAACCCACCGAAACGGTGCTATTAGCTGGTGACGGCATAGTGGTACACCAGGGTGTATCACCAAACGGAGATGGCATAAACGATTTCTTACAGATCGACAATATCAGCCAATACGCTGATAACAAACTGATGATCATGAACCGGAACGGGGAAGTAATTTACGAAGCCAAAGGCTATGATAACAGTTCAAAAGTGTTTGATGGCCACAGCAACAAAAACGGGCAGATGCAGTTGCCGGGAACTTACTTCTATCAATTGGATTATACGGTAAACGGGATCACCAAACACAAAACAGGGTTTTTAGTGCTGAAGTATTAAATGACAGATATAGGAACGGCCAATTAATAAAAAGGATGGAACGTTATAAATTTTATCGGGGTCAAACCACCCCGGCAGGCGTATTAGCACGCTCAATCAGGGCTGCTTTAACAATTCTGGCCGCGTTGCCGCTCGCAGTGGTGTTGCCGGGCAAGTTATTTGCCCAGGCGCCCACACTGAGCTATAACGGGCCGCAAACGTATACTCTCGGGGTACCCATTACGCCACTTTCGCCGGTAAGTAGTGGTGTTGCAGGTGTTGGTTACCATGCCCCGATTACAATAGCTTCGGGCTTTAACCAACCTTTTTCAATCGCTACCGACGGTGCGGGTAATTTATATGTAGCAAGCGAAACGGATAATTCAGTCGTGAAGGTCCCCGCCGGCGGTGGTATTCCGGTTACCCTGGGGACGGGCTTTAATGCGCCGCGGGGCATTGCAGTTGATTTTTTCGGCGATGTGTATGTTGCTGACACAGGCAATAGCGATGTGACCGAGATTTATGCGAACGGCAGTCCCCAATCAGTTTTAAATGTAAACCTTAGCCAGCCCACTGGCGTCGCAGTCGATCAATCGGGGGTGGTGTATGTATCCGATATGGGTTATAATACGGTATCGATCGTGCCGATAGGGGGAGCTGCATCCTATGCGCTAAGTTCGGGTTTTAGTTCACCATCTGGCGTCGCGGTTGATGTGACAGGCAATGTTTTTGTTGCCGACAGGGGCAGTAATACCGTACAGGAAATCCCGGTTGGCAGCACAAGCCACATTACGTACGCATCTGGCTTTAACAACCCAACCGGTATTGCTATTGATGCTTCGGGTAATTTGTATGTGGCCGACTACGGCAACAATGCCATTTCACGCATCCCGGCGGGCGGCGGAACTCCGGTAACCATAAGCTCGGGTCTTAATATGCCATACAGTGTTGCTGTTGATAATGCAGGCAATGTTTATGTGGCCGACGAAGGCTCATCATCCATAAAAAAAATTCAACCCTCCGGCGGTTATTACATTGCTCCTGCGCTTTCAAAGGGACTGGTTTTTGACAGCGCTACAGGTATTATAAGTGGCAATCCGTTGGTAGGTAACCTGCCTGGATTCCAGGGAACAAACTATAGCATCACGGCTTACAACAACGATGGCAGTGGTACAGCAAACTTAAATATCCTTGTCAATACACCGATTACTACCGTCAGCTATAATAGCCCTGAAATTTATTACCTACCAAACGCAATCACGCCAATAACACCAACAAGCAGCGGGGTAAATACATTAAGCTATGACGGTGGTACCACCACTATCGGATCGGGTTTCAGCCTGCCCTATGGGATAGCAGTGGGTCCGGGAGGCCAGCTTTATATCGGCGACTCGGGCAATGATGCTGTGAAAAGGTTTGCGCCCGGTGATCAAAGCCCTACGGTGATCAGTTCCGGCTTTAACACGCCGACCGGTGTCGCCACGGACCCGCTTAGCAATGATGTATACGTTGCTGATTTTGGGAACAATGCGGTAAAGAAAATCCCGGGAATGGGATTCCCTCCAATAACGCTGGGCTCGGGGTTCAGCAATCCCGTTGCGGTAGCATTGGATGCTGCGAATAATGTATACGTTGCCGACAAAGGCAATAATGCAGTGAAAAAAATATTGGCCGGCACCAATACGGTAATTACATTGGGTTCTGGTTTCATTGGCCCATCGGGTGTGGCGGTTGATGCTTATGGCAACGTGTTTGTCGCCGATTATGGCAACAATGCTATAAAAGAGATCCCGGCAGGAGGTGGTGCGGTCGTCACTCTTGGCTCGGGTTTCAGCAGCCCGGAAGGCGTGGCAGTTGATTGCAGTGGCAATGTCTTCGTGGCCGATAATGGGAACAACGCTGTAAAAGAAATTTCGGCAGGCAGCAATACACCCATCGTTATCGGCTCAGGTTTCAACCACCCGGCAGGAATAAGTGTCGATGGTATGGGCAATGTTTTCGTGGCCGACCAGGATAATAATGCCATAAAAGTGATACGACCGATCGGCGGTTACTTTATTAGCCCCACCCTGCCCGCAGGATTAACCTTTAACAATGCAACCGGCGTGGTAAGCGGAACGCCTGTAGTCGCAAGTCCGGCAACTTTATATACCGTAACGGCCTGTAATGCCAGTAATTATTTAGGTGTTGCCAGCGGTACAGGTACAGGTACTTTTAAATTAACAGTATATGTCAGCCTACCCACAGTTGAATATAACAGCCCTGAACCCTATATAACCGGTACGGCTATAACTCCATTAGTTCCGACAGTTACCGGAATGCCCGCTCCCGGTTATAGCATACCTGTCATTCTCGGAACGGGATATTCACACTTCTCGGGCTTAACTGCTGATTCCTCGGGAAACGTTTATTTAGCGATTCAAACTGAAACGAGTATATTGAAAATTCCACCGGATGGCGGTCCCGCGGTGCCGCTCGGTTCGGGGTTTAATGATCCAACCGCTGTGGCCGTTGATCGTGCCGGCAATTTATATGTTGCCGATGCCGGCCATCATGCGGTAATGAAAATTCCTGCCGGTGGCGGCGCACCCATTACGTTGGCGTCGGGTGTTTTGGGCGGATTCTTTCCCTATAGTATAGCCGTGGATGCAGCAGGCAACGTATTTGAAGTCGACCAAAACAATAGTGGTTACGATGTTGTCAGGAAAATCCCGGCGGGAGGTGGCAGTATGGTTGTTTTAACCGAATTACGGAATATATCAGGTATTGCCGTTGATGCCGCAGGGAATGTTTACGGAGCTATATTTTTCCCGGCGCAGATATTTAAGATTCCCGCAGGCGGAGGCAGCCTGGTAACTATCGGATCTGGTTTTACAACGCCAGCCGGTATTGCCGCGGATGCGGCCGGCAATGTCTATGTAAGCGATACGAACCTCAGCTCGGCAGGTATTTACAAAATACCTGCTGACGGCAGCCCGCAAACTTTCATCAGCCCTGGATTTGCGACCGCGGTTGACAACGCAGGCAATCTGTACGAGGGCGGAAATAGTATAAAAGAAATAAGGCATATTGGTGTTTATACCATAAGTCCGGCACTGCCCACAGGGTTAATATTTGACGGCAACACGGGCGTTATTAGCGGCACACCGTCGGTGACGAGCCAGGCTACTGATTATTCTGTTATTGCCCGTAACGCAGGAGGCACAGGTGCAGCAGTAGTAAATATTAAAACGATACCGCCGTATAGCGTTCGGCTTTCACACCTGGGCCTGAGCCGCGGGGAATTATCACCAGCGTTTTCGTCACTTACAACGGGTTATACCGCCATCGTTGGTAACGCAACAACAAGCACAATTGTTACACCTACTGTAAGTGTTTCGACATCATCCGTAACGGTCGACGGCAATGTCGTGATATCTGGCCAACCTTCGCAACCTATTATGTTAAGTGTGGGGCGTAATGTTATACTTGTGAAAGTAACTGCACAGGATAGTACCACAGCCATCACCTATACAATAACGGTAAACCGTGCGGCGCAAACCAATGCCAACCTGTCATTAATTAAATTAAGCGCCGGGCAGTTGTCGCCGTCTTTTTCCACCGCTACAACCAGCTATACATCGACTGTAAGTAATGGAGTGACGTCCATCACTGTAACACCAACCACCAGCGACACAACTGCGACGGTAACAGTTAACGGAAATACTGTGCGTTCGGGTTCACTCTCATCGGGTATTTCATTAAATCCCGGGATAAACATAATTACAGTGTTGGTTACAGCCCAGGATGGAACGACAACCAAAACTTATGCTTTAAACGTAACCCGGACACCTCTCACAAACGCAAAGCTGTCGGGCCTGACTTTAAGCAATGGCGCCCTGTCGCCGGCTTTTACGCCAGGAACGCTAAATTATGCGACAACTGTCGGAAACGCTATAGCTGCCATTTCGATAACTCCAATCACCAGCGACCCAACAGCTTCGGTAACTATCAATGGAGCCTCAGTAACTTCCGGGATTCCATATTCAGACTTTGCGCTGAGTGTTGGGCCAAATATTATTACAATTTTGGTGACGGCGCAGGATGGGATAACGACAAAGACTTATACTGTTACAGTAACACGGACGCCGTCTACCAATGCCAGTCTCGGAGGCTTGAATTTAAGTACAGGCATAGTGTCTCCGGTGTTTAATGCTGGAATTTTTAACTATACGGCAGCGGTTAGTGCCGGAACCGACTCCGTTCAGATATTTGTTTCGCCAGCTAACGTCGGTGCGGCGGTAAAAATTAACGGGGTTCCTGCTCCGTCGGGTATGATGTCGGTTCCAGAATGGCCGTTAAATCTTGGTCCAAATATTTTTACAATCGTGGTCACTGCACAGGATGGTGTAACCACTAAAACCTATACCCTAACAGTAACCCGTTCAGCTTCCACCAATGCGAGTCTTTCAACGCTCGGGCAAAGCATAGGCGGTTTAAAGCCGGCATTTTCAAGCGGCACTACCAGCTATGCATTAAATGTAGGCAATGCCATTGCATCAATAACCCTTAAACCGGTGAGCAGCGACGCCAATGCAATCATAACAGTAAACGGCACGGCAGTAGCATCCGGAACAACGACTGCACCGATCGCGCTCTCGGTAGGTCTAAATAGCATTACCACGGTAGTAACGGCGCAAAATGGAACCACGACCAAAACCTATACCTTAACGGTAACCCGGGCGCCCTCAGCTAATGCTGGCCTATCAAACATAAAATTGAGCAACGGCACTTTGACCCCCGCATTTGCGACCGCTACTTCCGGCTATACGGCCGGCGTAGCAAACAGTGTTTCAACCATAACGATAACGCCCACAACTACCGATGCTAGTGCAACAATAAAAGTGAACGGCACAGCGGTAAGTTCCGGCGCGGCATCCGGTTCAATCTCGTTAGCTGAAGGCGCTCAGACGATAATTACGATGGTAGTAGCCGCACAGGACGGCAGTACGACAAAAACGTACACTGTAACCGTTACGAGAGCCCCGTCGACAAACGCCAACTTGTACACACTGGGGCAAAGTGTCGGCGGCTTAACCCCTGCGTTTAGCTCAACAACTACCAGCTATACCGAAAATGTAAGCAATGCCACCGCAACGATGACCCTGAAACCGGTGAGCGGCGATGCCAATGCAGCCATAAAAGTAAACGGCACGGCAGTAACGTCAGGAACCATGACCTCGCCGATAGCCTTATCGGTAGGCGCCAACACAATCACCACTATAGTAACCGCGCAAAATGGGACAACCACTAAAACTTATACCTTAACGGTGACGCGGGCGTCAGGCAGCGCCGATAATTACGATCCCACAATCAGCGTTACCAAACCCACCGAAACGGTGCTATTAGCTGGTGACGGCATAGTGGTACACCAGGGTGTATCACCAAACGGAGATGGCATAAACGATTTTTTACAGATCGACAATATCAGCCAATACGCTGATAACAAACTGATGATCATGAACCGGAACGGGGAAGTAATTTACGAAGCTAAAGGCTATGATAACAGTTCAAAAGTGTTTGATGGCCACAGCAACAAAAACGGGCAGATGCAATTGCCGGGGACTTAATTCTATCAATTGGATTATACGGTAAACGGGATCACCAAACATAAAACAGGGTTTATTGTGCTGAAATATTGATGGTTACAACTACTGACCAACTCGTTCAAAAATAATTTTATGAGAGCAATTTGTTCCAAAACACCTATCCGGCGACTGTCAGAACTATTAAGACATGCGGGCGTTTTTCCAGCCATTGTTTTTTTAGTCACTTTAATAGCTGCGGCGACCTTCCCTGTTAAATTATTTGCACAGGCGCCTGCTATCAGCTATAGCAGCCCCCAATTTTACAATGCCGGCATACCCATCACTCCGCTGGCCCCCACCAGCAGCGGTGTTGCGCCTCCCGGCTCTACCAGCCTTACTACCATAAGCGGTAACAACGCCTACTGGGTACAGGGTGTAACGGTAGATGCAGCGGGTAACGTGTTTTTTACTGACTTTAGCGCAAGTGGCGTATTGAAAATACCCGCCGGAGCCGACACCTCAATTTGGCTTTCCATAGGGGTAGTATACCCCATCAATGGTATTGCGTTGGATCCTGCAGGCAATGTTTATTTCACCAATTTAGGCTATATATATAAGCTCAGCGCACCGGGTCAGCCCAATGTAAACTTAAACCTGGGGCTGGTAGATGCTAATGGCGTAGCGTTTGATGCTGCCGGCAATATGTATGTAGCTGATGGCTATGAACCTGCGAGTGTCTATGGCCCCGCCCTCGGCACGCATTCAGTCTATAAATACCCTGCCGGTGGCGGCAGCGCCATTACCTTAAGTTCCGCATTTACAAACCCGGAGGCGTTAGCGGTTGATGCCCAGGGCAATGTTTACGTAGCCGATAATGGGAGTAATTCTACGGTGAAGATACCCGCAGGCGGCGGGACACCGGTCACTATCGCTTCCGGGTTCAACGGCACACATGGAGTTGCCGTTGATGCTTCTGGCAACGTATATATGACTGATTACGGTAATAACCTGGTAAGAGAAATTCCCGCCGGTGGCGGCGCGCCGTTCAATATTGGGTCCGGGTTCGGTAACCCCTATGGTGTAGCAACAGACGCCGCCGGAAATGTGTATGTAGCCGATGTTGTAAGGGGTGGAATAAAAGAATTTAAAAGGTTTGGCGGCTATTCCATAAGCCCTGCTTTGCCCCCGGGGTTAAGTATGGATAGTGCTACCGGCATTATCAGCGGTACGCCAACAGCTGTTAGCCCCGCAACCAATTATACCATTACAGCCTCAAATGGATGGGGTAGCAGCACGACAACGCTAAATATACAAGTAAAACCGCTGTCGATCAGTTACGCCAGCCCGCAAAATTATACAGTTGGCACTCTCATTTCGCCCCTTGCGCCTAACAGTGTGGGCGTAGCGCCTGTCGGCCATAACAGTACGCCCGTAACAGCCGGGGCCGGCTTTAATGGCCCTACAGGTTTAGCGGTTGATGCAGCAGGTAATGTATATGTGAGCGATGCAAACGATCATTCGGTAAAGAAGATACCGGCCGGTGGCGGCAGTATTGTGACTTTAGATAGCGAAGCGCCAAATTATCCGCAGGGCATCGCCGTTGATGCGGCGGGAAATGTTTATGTAAGCTGGTGGGGCAGCAATGCCGTTAAAGAAATTCGTACCATAGGCGGAAGCCCCATCACATTAGGCTCGGGGTTCAGTTCGCCAACCGGGGTCGCCGTAGACCCAGCAGGTAATGTTTACGTTGCCGACTACGGCAACAACGCAGTAAAGAAGATACCGGCGGGCGGGGGAGCGCCGCAAACCATTGGTTCGGGTTTCAGCAGTCCCGCCGGCGTGGCTGTGGACGTTGCCGGCAATGTGTACGTAGCGGATTACGGCAATTTCGCCATAAAAATGATCCCGGCAGGCGGTGGCGGTGTAGTTGTTACGGCGAACGACATCAGCAGCCCTTATGGCATCGCTATTGATGCATCAGGCAACCTGTTTACGTCCGATCAACTGTACAATACAATAACGGAGATACCAGCAGGCGGCGGCAGTCCGGTTGTTGTTGCATCCGGGTTCAATGTTCCGTCAGGCGTTGCTATTGACGGTGCGGGAAATTTGTATGTGGCCGATCAATTAAATAATGTGGTCAAGCAATTTAAACCAAACGGCGGCTATTATGTAAGCCCCGCTTTACCGGCCGGCTTAAGTTTCAACAACGCGACCGGTGTTTTCAGCGGTACGCCAACAGCGGTAGTCCCCGCCACAACGTATACCGTTACCGCTTATAACAGCTACGGTAGCAACACAGCACCAGTAAACATAACAGTAGGTATTCCGGCGCCGGTCATCAATTACAACAGCCCGCAAACGTACACGCTGGGCACCCCAATTGCGACACTGGCGCCTGTATCGAGCGGCGGGCCCGTTGGGGCTCCGGCCTATAGCAATACGACACTTGCCCTGGGTTCTGGCTTTAATCAGCCGTTTGGCGTCGCTGTCGACGTTTCCGGCAATGTGTATGTAGCTGATTTTAATCATAGTTTGGTAAAGAAGATACCGGCAGGCGGCGGGGCGCCCGTTACATTGGGTTCGGGATTCCTTTATCCAACCGGCGTGGCGGTGGACGCAGCAGGCACCGTATACGTTGCGGATTACAATGGCGTAAAAAAAATAGTCGGAGGCGGCACAGTCACGATCACTATGGGATCTGGTTTTAGCAGCCCGGAAGGGGTAGCAGTAGATGTCGCAGGCAATGTGTATGTTGCGGATACAAACAATAATGCGATAAAGGAGATCCCGGTTGGCGGTGGCGCCCCAATAACCATCGGCAACGGGTTCAGTGTTCCGGCAGGCATAGCGACGGACGCTGCTGGCAATATTTATGTGGCCGACTATGGTAACAACGCCGTAAAGAAGATACCCGCCGGCGGCGGCAACCCGATCGCTTTGGGTTCGGGATTCAATGCCCCGTCCGGTGTTGCAATTGACGCCGCCGGCGATGTGTTCGTCGCTGATAATGGCAACAATTCGGTGAAGGAAATACCCGCCGGGACCGGCACGCCGGTTGCCTTAAGCCCCGGATTCATTACGCCAAATGGTGTAGCGGTTGATGGCGCGGGGAATGTTTACGTAGGAGATACGGGCAACAGTATTGTAAAAGAAATACATCCCACCGGCGGCTATTTTATCAACACCTCATTACCTTCAGGTTTAAGTTTTAATGATGTCACGGGTGCGATCACCGGCACGCCGGCTTCAGTAAGCCTGGCAACGGTTTATTCGGTTACAGCTTACAACGGCAGCAGCGGCTGCTCCGCAACTTTAAGCATAGCAGTTAACGGTCCCTTTCCGGCAGTCAGCTACAGCAGCCCTAAAACGTATACATTAAATAAGGCAATTCCTGCGCTAACGCCGACATCCAGTAAAATAGCAGCACCCGGCTATAGCAACACAAAGCTTGCATTAGGCGCCGGGTTCGGCGTACCTCAGAGCGTTGCAATCGATGCCTCGGGCAATATTTATGTTGCTGATTACGCCCACAGTGCAATAAAAGAAATCCCTGCCGGCGGCGGCATTCCGGTCGTTTTGGGTTCAGGTTTCAGTTTCCCTTTCGGGGTGGCAGTAGATGCAGCAGGAAACATTTACGTGGCCGATTCGGGAAATAATGCTATTAAGAAGATGCCTGCGGGCGGGGGCACACCAGTCACTATTGGCTCGGGGTTTATCTATCCCGAGGGGGTAGCTGTCGATGCAGCCGGCAACGTGTATGTAGCCGACAATGGCGACAGCTCGGTAAAGGAAATACTTGCTGCAAATGGTAACGTCATCATTTTAGGATACGGGTTTTTGAGCCCGCAGGGCATTGCGGTCGACGCTGCGGGGAATGTTTATGTTGCCGACAATTCCAGCAGTACACTAAAAATGCTACCAGCCGGGAATGGTACGATGGTTAACGTCGGGTCGGGACTTGCGCAGCCCATGGGTTTAGCGGTAGATGCTTCCGGCGACATTTACGTGGCCGACCATGGTACCAATACCATAAAGGAAATTTCTGCCGGTGGCGGTACCACGGTCGTAATAGCGTCGGGCTTTAACGCACCAGGTGGCGTTGCGCTCGATACAAAAGGGAATGTTTACGTGGCCGATTCAAATAATAATGCTGTTGAGCAGATAAGCCCGGTAGGCGGGTATTATTTGAGTTCCCCGTTGCCAACGGGCTTAATCTTTAGCGGTACCACCGGTGTTATCAGCGGCACGCCGACAACGCTGAGTCTTGCGAAAACATACATAGTTACAGCGTATAACGCATCCGGCAATGCTGCCGCGTCTGTGAGTATTGCCGTGACACCATCAGCGGCGCTGTCAGCGTTAAAACTCAGTAATGGAGTACTTAGTCCTGCTTTTTCTTCAACAACCACCGGTTATACTGCATCCGTATCAAACGGCATCGCCTCATTAATCTTAACACCAACAACGGTCGACCCGGACGCAACGGTGAAAATAAATGGCACATCGGTTACATCCGGTACGGCATCAGGTGCAATACCCCTGGCCGAGGGCGCCCAAACGACCATAAAAGCAATAGTTACCGCACAGGATGGCAAAACGACCAAAACCTATAGCTTAGTTGTAACCCGTGCCCCTTCGACAAATGCCAATCTCGCTACCCTTGGACAAAGTGTCGGTGGGTTGGCACCGGCTTTTTCTGCCGGTACAACGGGTTATACTATGAATGTAAACAACCCTACCGGATCGATAACCCTGAAACCGTCGAGCAGCGATGCCAATGCCACGATAAAAGTAAACGGCGTTGCCGTACAATCAGGAACAGTGAGCGCACCGATCGTGCTGGCCGAAGGCGGCCAAACAGTGATCACCGCCGTAGTAACCGCACAGGATGGCGTGACAACAAAAACCTATACGCTAACCGTAACCCGCGGGCCATCGGCTAATGCCAGCCTCGCCGCCCTTATTGCCAGCAAAGGCACACTTAGCCCCACATTTTCCAGCACAACCACCGGCTATACTACCAGCGTAGCGAATACTGTTGCAAGCATAACGGTAGTCCCTTTAACGACTGATGCCAATGCAACGATAAAAGTAAACGGCACAACCGTAGCATCAGGTACGGCATCCGGGCCTATCGCGTTGGCGGAGGGCGCCAACACCACGATCAGCGTAGTTATAACGGCGCAGAACGGGACGACCAAAGAAATTTACGTTGTAACAGTAAGCCGTGCACCATCAGTCAATGCCAACCTTTCTACACTTGGGCAAAGCATTGGCGGGTTAACGCCCGCATTTACGAGCACCACGACCAGCTATACTGAAATGGTAAGCAACGCCACCACATCGATGACAATAAAGCCGGTAAGCAGTGATGCCAATGCCATAATAAAAGTAAATGGCACGGCCATAACATCGGGAACAATGACCGCACCGATAGCCTTATCGGTAGGCGCCAACACAATCACCACTATAGTAACCGCGCAAAATGGGACAACCACTAAAACTTATACCTTAACGGTAACACGGGCGTCAGGCAGCGCCGATAATTACGATCCCGGAATCAGCGTTACTAAACCCACCGAAACGGTGCTATTAGCTGGTGACGGCATAGTGGTACACCAGGGTGTATCACCAAACGGAGATGGCATAAACGATTTCTTACAGATCGACAATATCAGCCAATACGCTGATAACAAACTGATGATCATGAACCGGAACGGGGAAGTAATTTACGAAGCCAAAGGCTATGATAACAGTTCAAAAGTGTTTGATGGCCACAGCAACAAAAACGGGCAGATGCA
>Ga0206971_10005_pt1 | contig 89959 bp, 80 predicted proteins | sample Alteio_BWOrgHeat_85_FD_152917 | JGI IMG/M metagenome (GOLD analysis project Ga0206971, IMG submission 152917) | Enriched cells from forest soil in Barre Woods Harvard Forest LTER site, Petersham, Massachusetts, United States -... | ecosystem: Environmental > Terrestrial > Soil > Temperate forest >...
AGCTTAAATATTATCCTATCAGAAAACGGGTAATGCCTAAGAGTTTTTTAGAGAAGTGCTTAAAGGTATGCATTGTTTATGGAATAAAGGCAGTTATTTGAATATAAATGTGCGGCCCTGAATTTAAAGTAGGGCGAAAAGAGCGATATACCAGTATATATGCCTACCTTGCACACTTATTTAAAAATTATAATGCAAAAAGAAGGAACAGTAAAGTTTTTCAATTCCGAAAAAGGTTTTGGATTCATTTCACAGAGTAATGACAGAAGCGATGTTTTTGTACACTCTACAGGATTGATCGATGAAATTCGTGAAAACGACAAAGTATCGTTTGATCTGGAAGAAGGCAAAAAAGGCCTTAACGCGGTAAATGTAAAGGTAATTTAAAAAATCTCTATAAGTTGATCGTAAGGCACCCCGATCAATCGGGGTGCTTTTTATTTATAACAATATTCACTTAACCCAATATAATTTATGGCTAAATCGCAAGCAACCTTTATGAAGAAACAACTGGAAAAGAACCGCCAGAAAAAAAAAGAAGACAAAGCCCAGCGCAAACAGGAACGCAAAGATAACCCCGGAAGCAGCGACCTGGACAGCATGATGGCTTATGTAAACGAATTTGGTGAAATAACCTCTACCCCGCCCGTGGTTAACCCAAACCAGAATAAACCCAAGTAATTCAATGCCCCGGTTAAAAGCCTATTGAGTTACCACCGTCAACCGGTAAAACTACGCCTGTAATATATTTGGCCGCGTCAGACGCCAGGAAAAATATTGCTTCCGCTACATCTTCCGGCTCACCTAACTTACCCATGGGGGTACGTGATAATACTTTTTGCTTTCGTTCCGGGTCATTATCCAATGCTTTTGCCGACATATTGGTTTTTATAAAACCCGGCGCCACGCAATTTACCCGTATACCTTTTGGCGACAACTCAACAGCCATAGCCTTTGTTATGCCCTCAATGCCTGTTTTGGCGGCAGTATAGGCAATTACATAGGGTATGCCATATTGCGCGGCCATTGAGCTGATATTGATGATACAGCCTTCACCGTTAGCTATCATTACTTTGGCCGCCTCGCGGCTGATGGCGAAAACCGAATTTAAGTTAGTTTGAATAACCTGTTGAAATTCTTCGTCGGTTACATCGGTGAAATGCTTTTTCAGGTTAATACCGGCATTGTTTACCAGTATATCTATTGTTCCATATTCCAGCACAATATCGTTTATCAATTGCGGGATGCTGCTTAAATTATTCAGGTCGAATACCTTGTAACTGCACAGGTCGCCTAATTCATCGGCAGTTTTAGCAAGGTTTTCTTCGTTGCGGCCTATAATGATGGTTTTTATGTTTTGCTCAACAAACTTTTTAGCAGCAGCCAGCCCTAAGCCAGATGCACCTCCTGTTATTACAGCTATATTGTTTTTTGGTATGGACATTGATTTAATTTAACCGGATAAATATCAAATTTATTTTTGATCCCTTACTATCCCGATAAGAATTATTAATGTCTTAAGGTTATGAAATTTTGCTTTTGCGTTGTATAGATACACCTACTGCTTCCTAATAAAAATAAAATCTCCCCCCTCATCGCCTGCCTCCCTGATCTCGCCAAACTGGGGTACCTGCCCATTGGGGCTGTTGTTTATTACCGCGGCCTTAAAGCTGGCAAACAACTGTTCAGCAGGTAAAAAGTTATCTGTATTTTGATTAAGGCGCTTTACCAGGTATTCTATAAAAACGCTTTTATCTGGTACTTCCTTCATAGCGCCGCTGGTCATGGCTTTGCGGCTGGGCAGTTTATACAGTTCCTGTATATCCTTGGGTGCTATATCAATGCCCCTGGTTTTAAATATGCTCCCCGAAAAACAGGCATCGCTTATCAATAAGGTATGTTTTGATTTTATGGCGGTTATATAGTCTATTAGGTCGGCGTTTGATATCCAGGTATCCCTGCGTTTAAGCACCGCGTCGGCAGGGTACCAGTAGCCCTGTAAATGCGCCTCATCATAATATCCATGCCCGGCATAAAATATCAGCAGATTATCCTCGGGTTTAATTTTGTTCGACAGATCATCCAGCGCGTGGAAAAACTGTTCACGTGTTGCATTATTTAAAGCAGTTACATTCTCGGGGGCAAAGGTATAGTTACCGGTAAGCGATTTAAGCAAGGTGGTCGCGTCGCTAACCGGGCCCTCCAAACTAGGTATGGTTTGGTCCTTATAATCCTGTACGCCGATTAACAGGGCATAGTATTTCCCCTGCGCCGCGCTTTGCTGTATGGTTGCCTGCGTGGCTGCCGATATATTATTACGAACGATATGAAAGCTGTAAGTGCCCTTATTCATATTCATATCGGTAGCCATCACCATCAAGGGGTTATCACCTATGGCCATTGGAACGTCAACCGTAAAATTACCGGCCTTATCAACCGCGGCCTGTATGCCGTTTACTACTACCGAAAATATGCCGCTGGCATCTTTAGCTATACCGGCAACATGCAGCACATCGCTGTTTTGTACTACTTTTAACCCGCGCGTAACTTCGGGCGAGGTAATATATATTTCGGGCGGAGTAACATCATTTTGGGTTATTACCTGGGGTGCGGGCGCTTTATCGGTATAACCAAACGTCAAATATTTAAATCCCACATTTTGATTGGCGCAAACGCCAAAACCAAACCTGTACCCGGTAAACTCTATCTCGGGGTGCGAGGTTACCAGCTGATCGTTAATATAAAAATTGAGCTGCCCATTTTTATGCAGAATGCCCAGTTTGTTTTTTACAAGGTCACCTTTTTTGATCGCGTCAGAGTATGTCCAGGCAAGAATGGTATAATACCCTTTTTGATCGTTATACCCGATATAATAATAGCCGGTGCAGCCTATCCAGAAATGATAAACGCGGTTTTCGTCACCGGCAAACTCCAGTCCGTAACCAAAGTTTTGCGCGCCTCCATAATGTATCGCCTCAGTTTCTACCAGGTAATCGCGCTTCATATCCACCTTTAGCGTGGGCGCTGTTACTGAAACGTTATATCCCGACCGAGCTATGCGCACCATTTTAAAATGACCATCGGTAATAGTGGTTGTTAATGAATCGGCTGGCGCTAAAACCCATTGGTTCGCATCATCCTTAGTAAAATCGGTATGGTAAGCCGTTTCAATGATCGATTTGCTTATGGGCTCCACAGTTGCTGTTTGCACAGAAGGATCAGCTAAATAAGCCAGTTTCATATAATCAAACGCCACCGACTGCTGCTCCATAACTACCGGGCCGAATTTGCTTCCAAAAGGCGGCAACAGGGGTATCTCTTTAACCAAGGTATCGTTTATATAAAACTTTATGCTGCTCTCCAGCTTTTCAACACGCAGCTTATTTGGCGCGTTACCGGTTGCTATGGCGGCAGATGGTGTCCAGTTTACCAGCGTAACATTGGCCCCGTTTTCAAACTTGCCTACCAGGAACTGGCCCGCGGCAATGCCGAAATAATATAAATTACTATAATCTTTCCCAAAAAACGTTATCCCTGCAGCGTAGCGGCTTTGGCCGCCCACAGGGGTTAAAACAGTTTGTATGGCAAAATTTCGGCTGTAGTCCACTTTTATTTCGGGTGCCATTACTGTTGAGCTATGCAATTTATGGGTAAGTATGTATTTACCTCCTTCTATCCGCGCATTGCTTGTTGCATCATCATAGTTTCCCCATGTAGACTCGCCTTTACTAAAAGCATTGTAATAAATTAAACTCTGCGCGTTAACGATGCCGCACAGCAGTAAACACATCAATATAAAAACCGCTTGTGTAAAAACCTTATTCATATTATGCTTATTTATGATCGAGTTCAACCATCAGGGCAACAACATCCTGTTTATCGGTGCTGCTGCCTGAAAATTTGATCTTGTCACTATCAAACTTAACATTTTTCGGATCAACCATGCGCTCGCCCAGCGCGCCAAATACCCGTTCGTTAAACGTGCCGGTTTGTGTGCCTATTTTGGTTATAAGGTCATTAATATTCAGTTCGTTTTTGCTGTACAGTACACATAAAAAATCTTTTCCGGCTACATTATCAAACTGTATGTAATGGTCTTCATCAGGCAGGGCAACATCATTCTTTTTATAGTTTAATGCTGCGCTTATGCCGTCGGCATACGGAAATATTTTGGTAACCGCGTTGGTAAGGTCAGAACTGATAGCATATACGTATGCCGGCGCGTCGTTAGCGATATAAATACGAAAATTAGTGCCCGAAGTATAGGTGCTCGCCGTTTGATAAATGGTTAGCGGTTCAGGTGTTTGCTTCACAGGTTTATCGGCGGCAACAATTTTAAGCCCCCTGGTTGAAACAAGCAGGTTTGCGGGCATATCCCTACCGGTTGAAAGCACCAGCCTTAGCGAACCCGAAAGGTCGGGCACATTAGGTTTAGGGTCAGGGAGGTCAACAAACTCATAGGCGTATTTCACAAATTTGGCCATATCAGTGTATTTTATCCAAATGTAGCCCTGGTTGCCCCAGTTAGGCCCCCAGCTGTTTTGAACTTCAAAAGCGCCGCCATATTGCGCGTCGTCATAACCTACAATACACATCGCGTGGCCGCCATAGGTGGTTAACGGCTGTTCGGTGGGCTGCCAGCAATCTCGTGCATAATCAAATGATGGCGGGCAAAGCATGCCTATTACAACGGGTTTTTTTTCGGAAATAGATTTCTTTACCGCCTGTACCTTAATATTATCGCCCGAATAAATATCGAACAAGCGCGCGTAATCTTTAATTTTTGAGGCCGATGCCAGATCTAACTGGGCAGCGGCCACAGCGGGCACACATAATAGAGGAAGGCTGGTAAAAGGGATGCTCCCTTTATTCTTCATCAGCTCAAAAGCGAACTGAATATCTGAGCCTCCCGCACAGGCAGGGTCATCGGGCCTTAACAAGCGGAACAAAAAAGCAGGGGAATATGCATTTTTGGTGATCAGGTTTCGGTCTGTCCAGTTATTTTTTATCGCATCAACCATGGTACGGCCACAATAAGCTGATGCCCACGCGGCGCAAGTACCGTATTGATCCTGGGTTTTAGGGAAAGGCGCGAACTGCTTTATTGAAGCTTTGGCAGGCAGCACATCAAGCGCGCGGGTAAGTTTTGCTTTTTTGGGGGCCGTAGCGTATGCCGCATCATTAAAATCTAAACCCCGGCTATGGGTTTGGCCAAATGAGTTTTGGGTGGAAAGCATAGTTATTAAAATAACTATACCATACCATTTAGAAATATTTATCATGACAATAGCTAATTAGGATGGCTATAAAATTCACTTAATTACTAAAGTTAAAAATAATAATTAATCATTTCACCCCCCTATTAATATTAAATATTTTATGAAAAATATTTAATATTAATAGGTTAGCCGGCACGACCAACCATAATTGTTTTATTCACGTATAAATTACAATTAGTTAAAACTATATTTTTATTTAGTTTTACGTATCCCTAACTATTGACTTACTTAACAATGAGAACCAAACAACATCATTTTGTGAATGGAGCCTGGAAACACTACCCTTCTGAATTAAATGCTGGTAAATGCCAGCTGGTATTGGTTTTCGGATCATCAGACAGCATTGTTAAACCCGAAATATATCAGCACTTAAAATCGTTATACTCAAATGCCGATATTATATTTTCCTCTACATCGGGCGAGATCCTGGGCGATTCGGTATTTGATAACAGCGCGGTAGTTACAGCTATCGAATTTGAAAAAACCAATGTGCGCACGGTTAAAACTAATATAAAACGGCATAGCAACAGTTTTGAAACAGGGCGTTTTTTAATGGACCAACTATCGGGCGATGACCTGAATTGTGTATTTGTTATATCCGATGGTACATTTATTAATGGCAGCGAACTGGTTAGTGGACTTAATAAGAATAATAAACATAACGTGCCAGTAACCGGTGGCTTAGCCGGCGATGCTGCCCGGTTCGAAAAAACATTCACCGGGGTAAACGAAATACCCGCGCAGGGAAATGTATCGGCCATTGGATTTTATGGCAAAGATATACTGATAGGCCATGGCTCATTGGGCGGTTGGGATGAGTTTGGGCAGGAACGCACCATTACCCGGTCTGACAAAAATGTTTTGTATGAAATAGATCATAAAAACGCACTCGACCTTTATAAAGAATACCTGGGCGAATACGTAGATGAATTACCCGGCTCGGCGTTGCTTTTTCCATTATCTTTACGTGTAAATGGTGGCGACAAAAACCTTGTCCGTACTATTTTAAGCATTAATGAGGAAGAAAAATCAATGACCTTCGCAGGCAATCTTCCCGAGGGAGGCAAAGTAAGATTAATGAAGGCCAACTTTGATAAAATTATTGACGCGTCGTCTAAAGCGGCAACTAATTCGTTTAACAGTCTCAAAAATAACAGCCCCGGCCTGGCCATATTAATTAGCTGCGTTGGGCGCAAACTGATCTTGCAGGAAAGAACTTATGAAGAATTGGAAGCTGCAAAAGAAATATTGGGCGCTGATACTGCCATTACAGGTTTTTATAGTTATGGCGAAATTTCACCGTTTAGCGAAAGCACCCAATGTGAATTGCACAATCAAACCATGACCATTACTACTTTTACAGAACTTTAGAAATAAGCGGTCGTCCGGTATGGAATATCACAGTATATTAAATAAGCAGATCATAAAATTTATCCCGGATAAATACCTGGAAGATGAGGTGATGCAGAATTTTTTGGAGAGTGTTAGTAATTCATACAATTCGTTTGAGAAGTCAAAAAAGTTATCAGAACATGCTTTTACTATAAGCGAACGCGAATACCAGGAGGTTAACAATTTCCTGCTAAAGGAGAACGAAATAAAGCAACAATCTATTTCAGAAATAAAAAAGGCCATAAGCGCTTTATCGCCGGGCGCCAAATCAGATATCGAAGGGTCGGATGACGACCTGATAGATATTATAAGGTTCTTACAACTTCAAATAGAAAAGGCCAAAGAGCTGGAACAACAACTCATCGAATCAAAAGATGTGGCCGAAAAGGCGGCGTTAACAAAATCGCATTTCCTCTCAACCATGAGCCATGAGATAAGAACGCCAATGAACGCTGTAATTGGTTTTACTCATTTGCTTTTGCAGCTTGAACCGCGCGAGGAGCAAATGGAGTACCTGAAAATGTTAAAATTCTCGGCCGAGAACCTGTTGGTGCTGATCAATGACATATTGGATTTTAGCAAAATTGAAGCCGGCAGGGTTGAATTTGAAGAGGCTGATTTTAGCATAAAGGAGTTGGTAAGCAATATCAGGCTGGCGCTGCTGCAAAAAGCAAACGAAAAAGACATTCAACTTAAATTGCTGATAGACCAGGAACTGCCAAACGCCATAAAAGGCGACCCGGTAAGGCTGGGCCAAATATTGACCAATTTAATAAGCAACGCGGTAAAATTTACTAAGGATGGTAAGGTTACCATTACGGCCTCGCTCAACAAAAAAACAGTTGAATATACCATTATTGATTTTGAAGTGGCTGATACCGGCATAGGTATAGGCGAAGATAAACTGACCAATATATTTGAGAGTTTTACGCAGGCAAGCTCTGATACTACCCGCAAGTTTGGCGGTACCGGTTTAGGGTTAACAATAACCAAAAAATTGCTGGAGTTGATGGATAGCGAGATCAACGTAAAAAGCGAATTGGGCAAAGGCTCGGTATTTTATTTCAGCCTTAAAATGAAAAACAGCGATAAGCAATTTGAAAAAAACGGCTATGATATCATTCAGCCGGAAACCAAAAGCTTAAAAGGAGTTAAGCTGTTAATTGCTGAAGATAACCAGATCAATGTGATATTGGCTAAACAATATATGAAGCTATGGGATATTGAATGTGATGTAGCCGAAAACGGCGAGATTGCCCTTACACTGGTTCAAACCAACGATTACCACATGGTTTTGATGGACCTGCAAATGCCCGAAATGGATGGCTACGAAACTACCGTAGAGATCAGGAAACTACCCGGCGAAAAATTCAAGAAGCTGCCTATTATTGCCCTTACCGCGTCGGCTATGCTTGATATTAAGGATCAGGCCTTTATTGTAGGTATGAACGATTACATAAGCAAGCCATTTAACCCCAATGAGCTGTACCGAAAAATTGCGCTATACGCAAAAGTAGACGTGTAAATAAAAAAGGGTGTCACCCTAATAATCTCTTTTTACAATTTCTTCTTATCCTTTTCCCATAATTTATTGGATGCGGCTACGGCAACCGGTTCGCCTTTTTGGGCGTTTTTGGCAATGTTCACATCCTGTTTTACAAGGTCGGTCTCTGCGTTCCAGTCAAGGTATTGGGTGCGGGCAAAAAGTTGGGGCTTGTATTGCGCCGATGCCGCCGCGGCATAGTTTATCCATGAATTCACTTCGGCTTCCGCTTCGGCAACGGCCTGAGCCTTATTCTTTTCATCACCGGCAAACCGATATTGGGCCATATAAGTAGCCGCCTTTACTTTATGCGCGTAATAATCGGCCATATAGCCCATCGCTTTAAAATCGCCAAGCGTTTGTTTTAGTTCAGGGTTGTTATTGTCACCTATCCCGGCCGCCCCTGCCAATAACGTTTTTGAGGCTTCTTCCAGTTTATCAGCAACTTCAAAAGGGGTAAGTTCGCCGGCAACTTTTCCTTTTTGGGCAAAATCACCAATAGCGGTTACGCCCTGGTCGGGCATACAATCGTTGCGGGCAATGGCGTTCAGGTCTTTAAAGCGGGTAATATCAAAGCTTCCCTCGGGCAAAAATTCGGCGTCGTTTTGGCGGTAATGTATCTTATCAATCCATTCGATCACATCCGATGTAGCGTTCCAGGTAGTATATATCGCTTTGGCATCCGCGCCCTTGAAGTGTTCGGCTATCTTATCAATATAGTACGATTCCGGCAAATCGGGATTATAACCCGCCATGCCCCATATCATAAATAAGTACCATTGCTTATCAATTTCATATTTAGGCACATTCTCGTCCTTGCTATGAAAATCGCGGCCATAAATATAACCGTCAGGCCCCCAGAAATACCCTGCCATCAAATCCTTAGGCATATTTTTAATGAACGCGTCGGCATAGTCGGGCTTACCCCAGCGGAAGGTAAAAATATCATCATTGCGTACATTCATCCACACCTTAATTTTATGGTCAACCACCTCATCTTTATATATCTTATCAAACCAGGTAGGTTTTTCGCTGCTGAACATACGCGCACGGGCATATTTAAATTCGGTATCAAAAGGGCCCACATAATCTTTAAATGCGGTACTTATCAGGTTCATATCACTTTCATGCTGCCTGAAAATAAAGGTGCATTTTATATTAGGATTGATGGCTTTAGCATCCATAATTCCCTTACCATACGTTTTCCAAATAAAACTCTCAATAGAGTACTCTCCTTTTATATTGTTTTTTGCATTCTCCCCGGCGGTTACGCCAATACCTTTTACGGTGGGATAAGTGAGCATAAACTGTTTCACGCTTTTACGCAAATAGTCAATAGTTTCGGGTGAGTCCTGGCGGGTTTCTATGCCATGCTTGCCCTCGGCGCCGCTTACAAAAACGTTCCAGTGGTACAGGTGTATATCGATGCCCCTGTCATCAGCATATTTAAATACCTTTTTCCAGAAGGCGATCTTTTCGTCGATGGTCATTTTTTTAACCACGCGCAGGTGGGCAGGGTCCTGTATGCCTTCTTTTTTCCAGCGCATATCGGTTTTAGAATTTATGGTGCCGGTATACACGTCCACATCATTCAGTGCCACATCCTCATAGCCCGGCACCTTCACCATTGATGGGTACGGGTGCAAATTCCATAAAGTAAGCAGGTTATAGCGGTAACGCGCCATGTTATCGAGATAGTTTTTCCAGAAATCAAACTCCCACATGGTTTCAATGTTCATTTGGGCGGCATCGCCGGTATCGTCATAGCTTGGCGTACGCGCGTCGAGCGGAATGTTGAATTTTATCCCGCGGTAAGGCATATAAGGTTTTCCTTCTATGGTCCCGGTTTTAAGCAGGTCCTTCCCGGCCTCCAGGTTATCCGCAAGCGCCAGCCCGGCATACATCAATCCCCTTGCATCACCTCCCCTTACCCTGATTGCCTTATTGGTTTGTGTAATTTTATACGCCTCTGCCCCTAACGACTTATCCAGCACGAACGTAACCACAACAGCCCCTGCCGGGCTTGCAGAATATTGCAGGTTAGCCATTTTAAAGGCATTCTTAAATTCCTGCACGCCAAACTGCAGCTGCGGAATTGTTTTATCGTACACAACGTTAACTTTTTGCGGCGCGCGGGCGCTCATCAGCGTAACGGCGGCAACTAATACCAGGCAAATTTTGAGTAATCGGTTCATAACAGGTTAAATTGGTGTAGGGTTACTTAGTTTTTGTTGAAGGCGCGGGGCCCATAGCCAGTTCTATATCATGGTCAACCTGCGGCTGCATACTCTTTAAAGAGAACAACCCGCTGATGATAATAAACTGGAACGATTCTTTATTATATTTTGCTACCGCGCCGGCATAATTGGCCCAATGCGACGAACATTGTTTCAGGTACGCAACCGCCTGCTGGCGTTCATCCTTACCTTTATAACGGTAACGCGCCACGGCAACGCCCGCCTTTAACTTATCGGCAAAATATCTGCCGAACCAGTACCAGGCCAGCATATCGTTCACCTCAACTGCCGCGCCGGGGCTTAACCCTTTTGCCTTTAGCTGGGTGATGAGGGTAAACAATTTCGCGTTGTCCTTATCCAACTCCGCAGCTAATTGAAGGGGCGACATTTTGCCCGGCCTTGTTTTTTCGCCGGCAGTTTCCCAATCGTGTATATTAACGTACAGGGTTGAATCCAGTACCGGGTGGGTGATAATGTTATTGATATCAAACAACCTAACGGGCTTATCAGGCGCCCAGTCGCAGAAACCTTCTGTATACAGTTGCGCGTCAGCCGTACCTGAGTGGAAAGAAGCGAATTTCAATTGATTATTAGTAGCTATTTTCCACGCCTGCAGTGCGGCGGGCCCGGTGCCCTTACCATATTTGGCGGCCAGCATTTGCTCGAAAGTGGCATCGGGAGTTTTATCATCATACATCAAACGGCCCCACATGGCATACCATAGCCATTGGCGCTGAAAATGATAATCCCATGTTTTAAAAGGGCCCGATAAACTGGTATAATCCAGCGCGGGCGTAAATATCTCGCTGCCAATAAAACAACCGGCCACATAGGCCTCCCCGTTGTTTTTAATAAACTCGCGTATAAAATCGCTGTTACCCCAGCGCAGGCGGTAAAAATCCTCGTTGCGCACCGTCCACACATATTTGTATTTGGTGGGGAACGGGTTATAATATTTATCAGTGAGTTTACCTCCATGTACCATAAACAGTTTGGGCGACGAGTGCCCGTGGCTCCAGTTATATTTAAACTCCACAAAGGCATCGGTAACATCCAGGCTCTCCACATGCTTACGCGAGGCAATATCGTTATCCTCGCTCGTACTGCCACCCGACCCTGTATTGGCCGAAAGCGGCGCGCGGTAAACGAATTTTATTTTTCGGTTAGCGGCTTTCATGCCGGCAAATATAGTGCGGTCGAGCCAGTCGCGGCGTTGCTGCGGCGTACGGCCTCCCATGCCCTCGCCAATGGTTATGCCCAGGCCGTCAAGGTCGGGGTATTCATTAATTACCTGGGTGAGTGTTTCGCGGGTATATTGCTCCACTAATTTGGTAGTGTCCTGGTTGCCGCCAAATGCAGGTGTCACCGAGTATTGAATCACGCCGTCTTTTTTATGCGCCAAAGCAAAGCTTGGCGATACAAAGGTGTTCCAGTTGATAATATAGGTTTCTATGCCGCGGTCGTGCGCCATTTTAAAAAGGTTTGTCCAAAACTGTTTCATGGCCAGCAGTTCCACATCATCAAACGGACAAGCCTCAGGGAAGTTTTTGGCCCGTATCATATAATGATAAGGGTGCAGGCTCCATAACGATAACACATTGTAGCGGTTGGCCGCCATCATATCTAAAAAAGTTTCCCAAAATTTAGGGTCGCGTATCACATAATCCTGCTGGGTAAGTGATATGCTCGACCGGTAGGCCACAAAAGGCAAATTAAATTTAATGCCCCTGAACCTTAAACGCGGCTCTTCTTTTTTTTCTTTTACCAGTTGCAGGTTACCGCCGTTGGCTTTTAGCTGCTCGGCAACATCAAGCGTGCCATACATGGCCCCCTTTTCATCAGCGCCAATAACCACCACCCTTGCGCCATCACGGATAATACGGAAACCTTCCGCTATTAATGGCTTTTCGCCAGCAGGCAGGTATCTAAAGGCAAGCCCATCGGTTTGCCCTAACACCATTACATTGGCCATTGTTTTATAACTCATCGCTTTTTTTACCAGGCTATTGCCGGTAACTGTAGAAGCTTCATCCAACTTTTTTAAGGCATAGTTTACCATGCGCGAGTTGGCATAGCCCGTAGCGGCAATGATGGTGGCGCCCTGTACAGTAAGGCATAACAGTATACCGGTAACCATCGTGACAGCAAACGACAGCGCTATTTTTAACTTCATAATTTTTAGGTGTTATTGGTTTTGTATTTTGTATACAAAATTATTATAATAATTGAGTTATGCTAATTGTTAGGATGTAAAAATTTGGGGATAAAGGGTATGAACGCCCGCGGTTACGAAAACGGTGTTAAAAAAATCATTGACGATACAGGGGCTAAGCTATGTTAAAGTTCGACGTAAAAGCCAAACTTGATCGCATAGGGCGCAGCGCCGGGGTGGTCCAGATAATTAAATCTTTTGATCACATCCAGGCGACAGAATTTAAAAATATTCCCAATGCCGGCCCCGGCCTCTATATAGGGGGTATTACTTAATGAGTAAGTGCCATTTGAACTTGCCGGGAATTGGTATAAACCCGTTGTATACAGCGGGTTGTTTTCGTTACGCAAACCGCCATATAAAACTTTCGCCGACAAGTATTCCCGCCATTTAAGGTATCTTATCAGGGGTATCTTATTCAGAAAAAAACCATTAAAACTCTGGGTCAGGTTGATGCCTGCATAATGATCGCTTACAAATTCCAGGTAATTCATCGTATTATAGGAATTGGACGAATACACAATAGATTGGTTGGCCGGGCTGATATTCAGCAGCGGAAAGGGTACTTTCCCTACAACCATGCCGCCCAGTACGGTAACATCTGCAAAACCTAACTGTGATAAATAAAAGCGCTTAACAATAGTTGCGCCAATATTGGTGTACGTATAGCCTCCGTTACCAATACCGGTAGACCCCTGTTTGATCAGCAAATTAAAGACCGGGTAGGGGCCAACAATAGTCCTGCGGCGGAAAGTTCCCTGCATAAACTGTTCATGCGGCGCATAGCGCAGGCCCACGTCAATTTCGTGGGTCGTTAAGTGTGGTATAATGGTGTTGTTGGCGTCATTAAGCTGGTAAACCAGCGTTCCGGCAGCTTGCTGGTCCCAGTTTTTTAGCGTCAGGTTATATGAAAAGTTATTTTCAAAGTCTTTGGCATAACTTATGGCTAATACCCGATTATATAAAAAGTAGCTCGACCTGCCGGTTTGGAAGGAGGATAGCACCGACTGTGACTCACCAGAAAAATTTTGGCTGGGCAGGTTGATATCATACACGTAACTAACTTTAAAATAATCATTAGGGAAAAGGTAATAAGGCGTCTTGTTTAAAGCAATGTAGGTGCTCAGCTCATATTTAAATTGTTTGTCCTTTGTTCCGTAGGCATCGTAACCCTCCAGGTAAACTGTTTTATTCAATTTTGGTGTGGTCCTCCCGCCTAGCTGGAAGCGGGCGCCCTCCACAGTACTAAAAGAAAAAAAATCGCCGATCGGCCCGGCCTGCACCGGCCCCAGGTCGGCAAACCCGTGATCGAGGGTCGATGCGATCCACGTAGCCCTTTTAAAGGAAGTCATGCCCTCCAGTTTGGTAATATGGGCATAAACCCGGGCCTGCGCGGGTGAAAGGGTATCTGGCCGCTTATGCAGCCAGTATGCGGTATCCGGCTGATCGGAATTTGGTTGGGTTTGTACGCTTTTCCCCTCGTAAAAAAGGTCAGGGAGCGGTGCATTTAATTTATAGTTAGAATAAAAAACCGTCCGTTCGCCCAAAACACCTATACTTTTGTTGCTTAGAACACCAAAATCAGCTTTTGCATTACTTTTAGCGAGGTAATAGCGCCCGCCGGGATAGGGCTCAAAATCCAGCCTGATCTGCAGGTTGCGCATAAAATTGAGATTGATCTGTTTATTTACATTCAAATCACACGATTTAACTGCATAACGCCCGTCAAGGGTTACCAATAACCGGCCCTCAAAAAGCAGGTCGCCTTTGTTTCGGGGCGTAAAGCTCACCTCCACCAGTTTTTCTTTGCCATACTGGATGGTGTCGGTAATAAAAAACTGGTAGAAATCTGGAGCATGGTCGGCAATAGGGCTCAGGAACTGGTAGTTAAGGATAAAGATATTATTGGAATAGATATCAATATTATTTCCATAGAACCGGTTAAGATAAATGTCTACCCCTACGGTATCCACAAATTTGATAACATTGATCTCCTTTTTCGCGGTTAAAACCTGTATAGATTTGGACGGGCTTGCCCGGTAATAGTTTTTAAATAGCTTTTCACTGAAATAAACCGGGAGCGTTGTTTGTGCGCTTTCATTTACCCTGCCGATGGTATCCAGCATAAAGCTAAAGCTTCGTAAATAGCGGTTGTTGATCAATAGCGAGGGTACGTTAGAAAGCGATAACCCGATCCGTTCGTACTGGTCATATTGCAGGTACGCCGAACTTTCCATCCGGTTTTGTTCCTTATGGCTAATAACTTGCCTGATGAGCTCCACCGCCGGATTTACCTTATTCCGGTACCGCCTGCGCGAAGTAACCATAACTTCCTTTAACTGGGTTTGACTGATCGTTAAGCGTACCTGCAACTCATTGGCCTGGCCCGGTTTAATAGTTTTGGTAAAGGTTTGATAGCCAACGTGCGAAAACGTAATACGGTTATAAAAGCCCCAGGCGCTTAAATTAAACCGCCCCAGGCTATCCGAGACGGTGCCGTATTTGCTGCCGCCAAAGCTGATACTGATAAAAGGGAGTGGCCGGCCCGAAACAGCATCGGTAACCTGCCCGCTAACGCGGGTAATTTTACTGCTCTTTAAACTGTCCGGTTGTTGCGCTGTTCCGTATAAGGGGATTAATAGCAACAGGTAGCAAATAAAAAGCGGGGGATTTATTTTATAATACAATTCCGAAGGATCACTAATAAATGAGTGGATAATTTAAGGTAAATGTAGCTTATTTACAAGATGAGTTTTAATTCTTTGTTGTTTCTGAATAATAACATGTTTAATTCTTTGTTGTTTCTGAATAACGAGAATTATTCGTCAGTATTATCGCGCTATGCGGTTCCAGTTGGGTTAAGTGATTCAGGGAAAGTTATCTGATAACACTTAATAAGGAGGACGAAGAAGAAGTGTTCACGGGCGTTCACGAGCGTTCACGGAGCGTTCACGGGCGTTCACGCTCAAAACCGTGAACACCGGTACCTATTGTATATCAATAAGTTAACCCAGCGTCAATTTTCAATCCACCTTAAATATAAACGACATCTCACCTCTTTGGTTACTGGTGGCCGGGGCCGACGAGGTAAATTTTGAGTTTTTTATGGCGTTCTCGCAATTCAGTACCAGGTTTAGTTCCGCATGGGTTTTTTGGCGGTTGGAGTGGGCCTCTAATACATTGCCGTTTTGGTCGATGGTAAAATCAATAACCACTACGCCGGGTACACGGTGCTCGTTCTTTACATCGGGCGGGTTAACAAAGTGCCAGTTAGGTAAACTCAAACCACCACCCGAACCGCCCGGCCCGTAATTGGTACTCAAAATAGAGCCGTTGGGGCTTCCCTGGTTGCCGGGCGTTGTGGTAGTACCATCGCCGCCGCCCGAGCCCTTATTGGGGGTATTGCCCTTAAACAAAGCGTTCTGGTTAAGCACATGCTTAGCTTCGGGTTTAACCGTTTGGGTGGCTACCGTCGGACTTGTTTTTTTTGAGTTCGCGGCAACTTCGGCAGCATCCTCGGTATTTTGGGTAACTACTTTTTTATCGCTGTTATCCACCTGTGTTTTTTGGTCAGTAGTGGGCGCGGGAGTAACTTTATCAGGGTGCGTATGGTTAGCTTTTTGTGATACCGATGGCTGTTCGGTACTCAAGATATCCTTGCCCATGCCCTCATCCGTAGTGCCGTAATTTACCAGTATACCGCCCGTACCGTCATCCTGTTTTGGCGGATTCGTAAACACAATAAAATAACATAAAGCCATCACTACAGCCAGGATGATCCCCGTTGCGAGAAAGGCTTTTGGATAGTTATTTTCTTCTTCGTAGTTCATTATTCAGTTTGCAGTTATCCGTTTGCAGTTTGCAGTTATTTATGCAAATGGTTACTGCCCACTGCAAACTGCCCACTGCAAACTGTTCTACTTCGGTTCCGTCGCTAATACTAATTTTATATTCAACTTCTGTGCTATATCCATTATCTGCACCACATCCTGTATGGCTACAGTCCTGTCTACATATAAAATAATGGTGAGTTCGGTTGCCAGTTTTTTATAACCGGATAAGGTTGACTGCAGTTCGGTTACTTTTACCTCTTTTCTGTCAACATAATACCTCAGGTCCTTGGTTACCGAAACGGTAATGGTTTTTTTTGATACCGATTTGCCGCTTGATGATTTGGGCAGCATCAGCTTGATCACGTTGGGATTGGTTATGGTCGACGCGATGAGGAAAAACAAAAGCAGGAAGAACATAATATCATTCATGGCCGAAGTATGCACTTCGGCAGATACGCCCCTCTTTTTCTTTCTTAGGTTCATTTGCTCGGCTCCTCTAACAGGTCAATAAAATCAATGGCGTCGGTTTCTAAATTCAATATTACCTTATCCACCATCATATTTAAAATATGGTAGCCCACATAGGCTACAATACCCACAAATAACCCCGCGGCCGATGTTACCATCTTCACATACAATCCGCCCGAAATAACCCCCATGCTGATGTTATCGGTTTTTGATATGTCGTAAAATATTTTAATAACCCCGGCAATGGTTCCCAAAAAACCAAACATGGGGGCTATGCCCGCTACAATGCCTAAAATACCGATGTTTTTTTCCAGCTTGGCCACTTCAATTTTGCCCACGTTTTCAATAGCGCCCTCAATGTCTTTAATGGGGCGGCCAATGCGAAGCAGGCCCTTTTGCAGCATACGGCCCAATGGCGAATTGCTGTTGCGGCAAATAGCCATTGCCGATTCGAGGTTGCCCGCGACAATACTGCCGCGCACCTGCATCATCAGGTTCGATTCGTTTTTTGACGCTTTGCGGATGGTAAAATACCGCTCAAAAAATATGACCAGGCCCAAAACGGCCAAAATGCCTATGGGCAGCATTACCCATCCGCCTTTAAGGATCAGGTCGCCAAAGCGGAGGTCCTGGGCGGGTATGGTTGCTAATTGCTGAGCCGCGTGGTTGGCGGTATCGGCGAGGTGTTTAACGGTGTCTGTTGCTTGCATTAATATATAGGTTTATTTTGGTATAATTTCTTGTGGGTAAACTTCTCCGGTAACCTTGCCTGATTCTTCCATTTTCACGCTAAAATCGCGCGCCTCTTTCTCGGTTTTAAACGATCCTATTGATATCATTACAGGTGAAGGGCCATTGGTTATAATTTTTGCCTCAACGCCTTTAAGTTTTAATTTTTTTATGATCTTATTGGCTGTCGTGGTATCCCTGCAGGTAGCGGCAATAGCTTCAAAATGCCTGGTGCCCGTGAGATCAGGAATTGCTGTTTTTACCTCATTTTTTTTAGTTACCGTGGGGTTTGTAACAGGCAGTACTGGTTTTTCAATGGGTGTCTGTGCTTTGGCAATTGTATCCATTGGTTTGTTGGCAGCCGCGCTGTCGGTTTTTAGCGTATCTGTTTTTGGCGTATCCAATTTTGGCAAAGCCTTAGGTTTAACGGTATTAACAACCGCTGTATTGTGTTCCCAGAATTTTAGCTGATCAAATGCCGCAGGGTTGTAACTGTATAAGTATAACGCGAAAGTGCAGACCCCAAAAATTATGACTAGCATCAACACTACCAGCCACGCGCGCCGCGGGCGCCCGATATCTTCATCTTCTTCTATTGGCCCCGCTTTACCTATTTTAACAGCCCCGAGGCCATAAAAAGCGGTATCGTTAACCAATTTATCAGCAGGCTTAAATTTGAGCTGGCCATCCCCTGTATAAAACCAGCCCAGGTTCCCGACAGGGACTTCAGCTTGCAGGGCATCCTGTTTTAAACCGTTAGCATATTTTTCAAGGAAATATACTGCCGATGCTATAGATATATTCTTTTTACCAGCAATATATTCGGCCAGGGCATCATCGCTTGTTGCCCGCTCCTCAAATTGCGCCTGGTGGTAGGGGGGATAAAAACTCCCCTCATTTTCATCATAATAACTGCTCATCCTTGACCGCACGAAGTAACCCAAACCGGGCAGGCTTACTTCACCCTGCTGCATCAGCAATTCGCTTAAATAAAAGCCTACATCCATTCGTTAAAAGTAACGGTTAATTGCATAACATCAAAGAGTATTAAGTTCGGAGTCTTGAGCCTGAAGTCGTTTTTATTTGACTTAGAGCTTCGGACTTAAGACTTATTACTAAAATTTAAATCCTACGCCACCAAATATATTAAACCCATAATCGGGGTAATACAGCCAGGTTTGGTTAGTTGTATTTAACAGGTTGTTTGCCTGTACAAAAATGGATATACTGGTGGTAGCTTTGTATTCAACGCCTCCACTCAGATCGGCAAATGAATTGATATTTACTATAGTAACCGGTAAAATTGGCGCGGCGGATAATGGGTTGGTAATACGGTCGTAAGTAGCGCCGCGGAACACTAATGAGCCGGTTATATTTACCTTATCGTTAATGCGGATAGCTGTTCCGGCTGTCAGTTTAAATTTGGGCAGGTTCCAGGCCTGTTTTTCTGAAGCCATTTGATAATCTTTAAACTCAACGCGCCCAAAAATATTAAAGTCGTCTGATGTTTTCAGGTCAAGTTCGCCGTTAAAGCCATTTACACGGGCGGTGCCATTATCGTAAATTACCGTGAAGCGGTTAACTGTAGGGATAAAATCGGCTACAAATAGCGGCATATTCTCCACGCTGTTCCTGAATATATCAGCTTTAAAGCTCAGGCCGGGCGCAAGTGTACCTTTTAAGCCCGCGCTCAGGTCAAGCCGGTCTACCGAGTTTTTGATAGACAGGTTTTGTTCCGTAAAAGGATTGATCGCCGCGAAATCACGAAGTGAAGATTTATTTACATCGCCCTTCACTTCAACAAACAGCCGCACATATTTTGGAATTACCTGGAACTCCAGTTTGGCGGCCGGAAAAATAGAGAAACGGGAGTTGAAACCAAATTCATCAACCAGGTTTAGGCCCGCGTCAATTTTATAATTATCGCCCTGGAACTTGATGTAAGGATTAACTCTTATTATGCTGTTATTGTAGCTGTATAAGGTGTCTTTTTGCGTACTCAGGTCAAGCGAGCCGCTTAGCCCCGTATAAAACTGGTTAATGGTTTGGTTTAAAAAACCCGAAAGTACCAGGTTATTTTCCCGGGCCTTAAACCGGTTACTAAAAGCGTACCCGCTTAATTTTAAGGCATAGGTAAAATCATTTTCAACATCTTTATAGTTTTTGGCCAGTTCGCCTTCGGCGCTTATGGTATTAAAATATTGGTGTGCCGCATCCAGTACAGTTGGCGGGTTAGTTTTATCATACCCGTAAAAATAATTACCGCTATTGGTATAATCAATGCGCCCGGTAAGAGTATTAACATTGCCAATGCTTTTGCCAAATACACCTAACTGGTCTTTATTAGTATTTTGTTTATAATAAGCTGTGCCCTGCTGTGCCAGGTGTTTAAAATAGCCCCCCACCTGCAGGGCCTCATCTTTGCCGTTACCAAAATAGCCTTCGGCAAAGGTGGTCTTTAAATTACCCAGGCCGCCCTTTATATAATTATTATAGGGCAAAGTATCCGGCTGTACGGGCATCTTCATAGCGTCTAACTGTTTAATATCATTGTTACGCTCCAGGCGCTTATCTAAAGGGTTATAGTTTAAGGGCGCTTTAAAGGGTGTTTTATCTTCGAGGTCGGGGTTACGACGTATCTTTACCGCGTCGGCCAATACCGGTTTATATGCCGTTGTTACTACAATTTCTTCCGACAGGCTCCCGTTATCCTGCGGATTACCATTTGCCCCGCCACGCTTAGCGGTATCTTTACTGCTTACCTTAGCCGCTTCTTCGCCAAGCGTTTTTGCATCGGTTTGCTTTTTAGCAGTAGTTTTTGCAGGCTGTTTTTTAACGGTTTTAGCAGCGACGGGCTTCTTTTTGGTCTTTGTATTGTTTTGCGCGTTAGCCGGAACAAAGTATAATACAATGATTAAGGTAAGCAGCGTATAGGTGTATTTTAATTTCATGTGCCTGTCTTATTATCCTTTGTTTACCGGTTTTTTATTCAGGGTCGAGTCTGATTTCATTTCATCTGTTCCCTGTGTTTTTGGCCTGGGCGGCTGCAGCCTATCCAATTTTTGTTGGGCTGTTGCTACAATATCATCGTCGCCCTTATAATTATCTATTATACTTTGCAGGGTGGCTTTGGCCTGGAAAGTATCTTTAAGCCCAACATAATTATCGGCCAGAAGGATATAGGCTTTAGCGTTCCAGTATTCATAATTCGACATATCCTTCGTTATTTCGAAGCAGGTTTTTTGCGATGCCTTGTACTGGTGTTTTAAATATTGAATGTTGGCTACATTATATTTCGCCTCGGCAGCGGCTATGGTTTTGGTGTTTGTTATGGTATAGTCAAATTCGTTTACGGCAGCGGTGGTATCGCCTTTTTGCAGGTAAGCCATGCCTGCATACAGCCCGGTTTTAAATTTATCCTCCTGTGCCGATTTTTCATTTTGCCTCACCAGTTTTACATAGTTCAGCACGTCATCAGCCATGTGTATTTGCGTGTAGCATAGCAGCAGGTTATTAATGGCGAAGGTATAATCGGCCTTATACTCCGCGTTGACCTCCAGTTTTTTCAGGAACACTATCGCCTCATTATACTTTTTGCGGGCGATATATAGTTTGGATATACTGATCAATGATTGCTCGGTATAGGCGCTTGTCCAGTCGTTCAATATTACATTATAATCAACAATGGCTTCGTCGGGCCTGTTCAGGTTAACCAGGCTTTGTGCGCGTATAAACCTCGATTGCTTATCATATATAGGTTTTACGGCGAATTTATCAAAGTAGGCATTCACTGCCGATACCGTTCCCTGCCACTCACCCCTTAAATAAAGGTTATTGGCAGCAGTATACATAATGCTTTCCTGCTCAGCTGCTGTATAATTACCAATGGGTGTGGTAGCCGCGTAAGCTATAAAGGTTTGCGCGTCGCCCTTATCGGTATATATTTTTTCAATTTGTTTAAGCGCCTGTTTGGCTTCCTCGGTTGACGGATAATCTTTTATTACCTGTTTAAATGATTCAACCGCGAAGTCGTCATTACCGGCATTGTAATCTATCAGCCCAATGGTAAGCATGGCACGCGGTATATAGCTGCTGCGCGGGTATTTTTGTATCATGGCCTGCAGATCGGCTTTCGCGGTAGCGCCATCGTTCTTTAAAAAGTAGGTATAGGCTATTTCAAAGGCAGCGTCGTCAGCATAATCCGAATTGGGGAAACTGCTTAAAACATTATTCATCGTGCCTATCTTGGTATCTAACGCGCCCCGCAAACCCTGTATCATTCCCCGCTGAAACAAGGCGTAGTCTTCGCCATGGCTATGCCGCTCAATTATTTTATCATAGTACTCCAAAGCATTTTCATAGCTTCTTAATACAAAATAACTGTCGCCAATGCGGGTTATGGCATCGTTTATGGTATTTTGGTCCTTTTCATCGCCATCCAAAAACTTCTCGAAATAAGCAGCAGCGGTTTTATATTTCTGGCCCCAAAACGCTGCGTAAGCCAAACCATAATTGGCATAATTATATACGGGGGTTTGCCTTGCTTCGGGCATTTGCAAAAAATTTTGGAAAGCATCCACCGATTCGCCGTATTTGCGTACCTCGTACATGGCTTCGGCCATCCAATAGGTAGTTAATGCCTTGATCTTTGTATCAACCGGAACTTTTAACGAACGTAAAAATATGCCAATAGCGTTTTCGAACGCGCGCTCATTATAAAACTCGAGCCCCCGGTAATAGGTGACTTTTTGATAAGCGATCTTCGCGCTCATTGTTTTGTTTGGTATTGGCTCCAGTATATCAACCGCTTCCTTATAATTGCGCGAATTCAGCAATTCTTCGCCCAATAAAACTTTCATTTCGGTAGTGCTGCGCAGCGATGTGGGGTAGTTTTTTAAATACAGGCGTGTAGCATCGAGCGCCTGGGTATTAAAGTCAAGTTCGTACGATAGTTTGGCATATTCATATAAGCCATCTTCCTGCAACTGGGGGTCGAACGTTAATTTCGATGCTACCAGGAAAGCGTTGCGCGCGCTTTGCTTATTGTTCATTTTTAGAAAAACCTCGCCCAGCGTATAACTGCCGTTTTGGGCGTAAACGTCATTTTGATCAACCAGTTTTTCCAGTTCGGCGGCAGCTTTGGCATAGTTACCTATTTTGTTGTAGGCATAACCCATCTGGTAACTATCCTGGGTACTTTGGGTTTTGCCGAGGTCGCGGTCCTCAAACCGGCTGTAATACTTAACGGCGTTATCATAATCAGATTTGGCAAAATACGAAGCCCCTATTATCCGCAGCATTTCTGTTTCATTTTGCTGATGGGTACGATTAATTATAGGTATAGCGTAGCTGATCACATCATCATAGCGCTTATCTAAAAAATACACGGCAGTTATATAGTACGGATAACTGTTTTCGTATTTCTTTGAATTTTTAAGTTTTTCAAAATTTACCAAAGCCAAATGGTAGTCCTGGTTAAGGTAAGCGATATAGGCAAAATAATAGGTAGCGTCATCCATAAAAGGAGAGCGCCGGGTTTTTACTTCGCTGAATAACAGCTGTGCGTTTTTATAATCATTCAAAGCGAAGTAGGCGTATCCTTTCCGAAATTTATACTCGGTATTTTCTATTCCGCTTAACTGGTTGTCGGTTATTTTATTAAACCATAGCAAAGTCTCTTTATATTCCCCTTTTTTTGAATATGATTTACCGATCTGGAAATAGGCCAGTTTGGTTAACGGGTTTTCGGGGTGTTCATTAATAAATTTCAGGAAAAGGCTTTCCGCGTCGTCGTTACCTAGTTCGAGCGAGCAAAGGGCCACGTAATATTGGGCGTTTTCCTGTAACAGCGATAATTCCGATTCAAACTGCGGCTGGTTGCTTGTTTTTAATTTAGAAGCCATTACCAGGCGGTATTGCCCGGCCGCGGCAACGTATTCGCCTTTGTCGAGCAGATCGCTTGCAGTGTGATAGGTGCGATAAATATCAAATGAAGGATTTTGCTGTGCGCATAAATTAAAAGAGAAAAAAATAAGGAGGAGAAATAGACTGTATTTGATCTTTATCATAAAGCGCGTACAAATGGTGGTGCTAAATTAGCTAAACACGAAACTGTAATCCACAATAGTAATTAACAAAGTGTGGAAAACACTTTTTAAACGCACGTATGAAAATAGATGGTATAGGTGTGGAAAACTTTTGGGGTAGTCATTGGTCAGTTGTAATTGGGAGTTCCAACAAAGAGGCATAAAAAAAGTCCAGGAAAAACCTGAACTAATGACTAATGACAATTGACCAATAACTACGCCGCCAACTGTTTTTGTACACTAAGCAGTAATACATCAATATCAAATGGTTTGGCTATAAAATCATCAGGGTTGCCATTTTGTTTCCGGGTTTCAGCATAGTGTGTTGCCGAAAGTAAAATAACCGGAATATCAGTGGTTGATCTTTTTGCTTTAACTTCCCGGCACAATTCGCGCCCATCCATGTTGCCCAGCATAATATCTAATATGATCAGGTCGGGATGATGCGCTTTTATCCTCTCGAATAAAAAATGGCCATCAGCCAGTGTTTCTACTTCGTACCCTGAATCTTCGAGTATGTATTGTAAAACCTCTAAAATATCTTTATCGTCGTCTACAGCTAATATCCTTTGCATCTTTAAGTTTTTATTAAGCCTTTTATAAAAAAAGGTATAGGAGATACTGCAATAGCAGCAATTCCCATACCATATGTTAATTTAAGCCCTAAATATTAATAATAACTACATTTATAAGAGAAGCCGTACCCTGATCTATTAGCATTACTTTTATTACTGCTTGTTTTACAACACATTATTAGTAATTAATAGCCAAATAATTGTTTCATATCGGGTTTTATCAGCTCGCCATATTTTTTTAGGTCGGCGTCGCTAACGCGTTTATCCGATGCTACAATACAATAAGTGTAGGGTTTTCCTTTTAATTCCGCGTCATGAAAGCTTTTAATGGTTGCGAAATCCATTTTGTCAAGGGTTGTAAAGGTGTTTTTTCGCTCATCGTAATTTAAACCTTTACGCTGCGCTGCCATGTAGTCAAATAAAATGCCTTCCTCGGTTATCCGCTCCGTTTCCAACGATTTACGGATATTATCCTTGGCGTCAGTTACCCCCTTGTCAGATTCGGGCATATCCTCCAGTAACTCGTTCATGGCTTTTATTGATTCGTTTAACTTATCGGCCTGGGTACCCACATATCCTATAAAATAATCACGGTCGTCTTTTTTAACGGGTTCTTCATAATAGGCGTAAGTTGAGTAGGCCAGCGCCTTTGATTCGCGGATCTGTTGAAAAACAACCGTACTCATCCCGCCGCCAAAATAATTATTAAATAATTCAACTTTGGGGGTTTGAGCCGGATCGTATGCCCCTTCGTTGCGCACCCAATAAATTTCGGCCTGTACCTGGTCGTAGTTGGCAAATAATACGCGGTTATTGTCGGGTGTTATTTTAGTAAACTGTTTTTGCGCCGGATAAGCGGCAAACACAGCCGGTGTTTTATGCAATTTTGACAAGGATAAGGCAGCTTGCGCAGCAGTTTGTGGTCCATAATATAACAGCGTATGCTTGTAATTATTTAGCTCGTGCAATATCTTTACCAAATCATCAGCTTTTATGGCGTCTAATTCTGCATCAGTTAATACATTGTTAAACGGGTTAGATGGGCCGTATTCGGCATAACTTACCAAACCCTGTACTATAGCTGTTTTGTTTAACTTTGCATTTTCGCGGGCCTTTTTCAGGCGGGCCTTTAAGCCTGCTAATGCAGCTTCATCAGGCTTGCAATTAGCCAGCAGGTCTTCATACAACTTTACTGTTGCGCCAAAGTTTTCCTGCAAACCATTAAAGCTCACGGTTGTAATTTCAGTGCCGGCAGCTATATTGTATGACGAGGCCAGTTTATAAAACGCCTTGCTAAAATCTTCGGCTGTTTTTGTTTTTGTACCCAAAAATTGTATGTATTGAGCGGCAATTGGCAATAGCTTGTTGTTCCAGCTGCCCATGTCATAACGATAGTATAGTTTGAAAATACTGTTATCCTTATTTTGAACGGCCAATACATCAGCATGACCCGCTTTGGCCCTTTGTATGTCTTTTTGATAATCCAGCCAAACAGGTTTAACAGCATTTGATGGCATAGCGTTAATTTGCTGCAGGAATGGAGATTGGGCGGTGGCATTCACTTCAACCGGCGTGATAGGCGGTTTTTCAACTTTTATAATATTCTTATCTTCTCCCTGGTGCTTATAAACAATTACATAATCGTTATCGTTCAGGTACTTATTTGCAAAAGCTACAATTTCTGCCTTGGTGATCTTTGAAAGTTCACTAACTGTAGCCACATCTGTGCGCCAGTCTACCCCGGTGGTAAAATCATTCATCAGGTTACTTGCCCTAGTTAAGTAGCTTTCATTTTGCTCAATAATGCTCTTTTTCTGATTATTTACTATGGAAGTGATCAGGTCGTCAGAAAATTCACCTTTTCTTAATTTGCTTATTTCGCCAAGCATCAGGTCTCTTACTTCGTCCAGCGATTGCCCTTTTATCGGCGTCCCGTTTAGTTGTAAAACGCTATAGTCTTTCAAGGTATAATCAACAGCGCGGGCGCTTAACATTTTTTGTTTTTTAGTAAGGTCAAGATCAAACAAACCAGCCTTGCCATTGGTGAGCATGGAACCCATCAGATCAAGCAAACGTGCGTCGCGGGTGCTTGCGCCGGGGAAACGGAAAGCTATGGTTAAGTTCTCCGGCGTTGGGCCGTAAACATCACGTTTAATTGGGGCAGTAATGGGTTTTTCGGGTTCAAAGGTATATGGCGGAACAGGTTTTGGCTGCATATAGTTAAAATGCGCGGCAACCTTTTTTATCATTACGTCGGGGTTAAAATCGCCCGAAAGAACAACACCCATATTATTAGGCACATAGTAGGTGTAATAATATTTGCGTATCGCCTTTAACGAGGGGTTTTTCAGGTGTTCAATAGTACCAATGGTGGTATGCCTGCCATAATTATTGTTTTGAAACAGGGCCCCAAACGTTGCCTCGAAAACTTTACTGCCATCATTGTCCAGCCCCCGGTTTTTTTCCTCATAAACTGCTTCCAGTTCGGTATGGAAAATACGCAGTATGGGGTTTCGGAAACGCTCGGCCTGCATAGTTAAAAATTTATCGACCGAAGTGCTTGGAATATCTTCCGTATATACTGTTTCTTCAAACGAAGTAAAGGCGTTGCTGTTTTGCCCGCCCATGGAAGCCATCATTTTATCATATTCGTTCGCGATAGAGATCTTTGCTGCCTGGCCAGATACCTTATCAATTTCTTTGTATATCTCCTTGCGCTGGGCTTCATCTTTAGTTGAATTATATTGCTCATACAGGGCATCTATCTGGTCGAGGATCGGTTTTTCTTTTGTCCAGTCGGTTGTGCCAAACTTGTCGGTTCCTTTAAACATCATATGTTCCAGGTAATGCGCCAGGCCCGTGTGGTCGTCCGGATCGGTTTTGCTCCCCGCTTTAACAGCGATATATGCCTGTATGCGCGGTTGTTTGGCAGTGGGGCTTAAAATAACCGTTAGCCCGTTCTTTAAGGTATAAAAACGCGAATGCGTAGGGTCGCCGGTTACATATTTATAAGTATACCCCCCTGATGTGGCCTGTTTCCAGGCAATAACGGTTTGCGCTTGCAGGTTGGTTACGACGCCTATCAACATAGCGCAGAGAATAAAGAATTTTTGTTTCATGTTATTTGTTTAAAAAATAAAAGTATTCAAAAAATTCAACTAAAAAAAGAGGTGTCATCTAAAAGTGAAATTACCTGTTTTAATGCATAAGACGCCCGGTTTTGTTAGCTGTTACACGTTGTTTTTAAAAAACCTTTAAACCTTTGCAAACACTTTTGCTCTAACAAACATTATTACTAAACAAAAACTTATACTATTATGAAAAAAATTCTCTTTTTAGCAATAGGCTTGCTGGTGGCGGGTTCTGTGAGCGCGCAGCGTCGTTTTTATCATTCGCCAAGGAATACGATGAGTAACGATTACAGCGATTTTTACCAACCTACTATAGGTTTTGAAATTGGCACAAACATTTCAAATTCTGTAAGTTCTTCAAATTCAAGCTATACTACTGGTAATTTGGTGGGGCTTAACGCGGGTATTACTTTTAATCTTCCTATTATTTATCCGTTATCATTCGCTCCCGAAGTGTTGTATTCTGAAAAAGGGTATACTGCCGCTACACAGGACGGAAGCTATACACAGCGTACTAATTTTATCGACGTGCCCTTACTGGCCAAGTTTAAATTGGGACCGATAGCTAATTTATACATAGGGCCGCAATTATCTTATTTAATATCAACAACAAATACGTACGACAATGGCTTTACCGTTAGTTCCGAACAGTATTACGCTAATAATAACGGGCATAAATCATTTTTGGATGGCGTTGTTGGTGTTAGTTTTGATTTTAACCGGGCGGTCGACCTGCACGCGAGGTACACCCTTGACCTGGAGCAAACAGATAATTACGGAAGTACTTACGTGCCTAATTACCGTAACCAGGTTTGGCAAATTGGTTTAGGGTTTAAATTCTGATGAGTGAATATCTCCAATTAAAAAAGGCCCGGATGATTTTCCGGGCCTTTTTAATATATATTATTGTATGTGCCAATTATAGGCATGGATTATTAAAGCGCATTTAATTTTTCAATCACCTCATTGGCAGTTTGAGGATGCAATTTCCCTGAGCGATATTCCTTTAGGCTTTGTTTGGCAGTTTTAGCTATTTCATTTCGACGAGCTTCTATTTGTCTCTTTTGTAATATCTCCAACAGCATCTCCCTGGAATTGAAATCCAATTGCATAATTTCCTCTAAAGTTGAATCTATCGTAACCATATATTAATTATTGTTATACAAAAATACATAATTCACCATATAAAAAAAGCCTTCTCCTTTATTCAGGGGAAGGCTTTTTCTTTATGATATTTTTAGTTCAATAATCAGAGCTTCCTTTGTTATTGCCCCTGTCGCGATAACTTCCGCCACCACCGCCGTTGCCCCGGTCGCGATAGCTTCCGCCGCCGCTTTTATCCTTGTTATAGCCGCCACCGCCGCCGTTTCCTCCGCGATAGCTGCCACCACCGCCACCGCTACGGTATCCGCCACCTCCTCCACCGCCGCCGCTATAGCCACCGGTTCTTTCGGTTTTTTCTTTAGCCTGACTTACGGCGATAGCCTTGTCAAGAATTTCTTTTTCATCCAGATTAGTGATCGCATTTTGAGCTTCATCATCATTCGGCATCTCCACAAAAGCATAACATTTGCTTCTGCCTGTTTCACGGTCCATAATCAGGTTAACAGAACTCACTTCGCCATAGGTGGCAAATAGTTCTGTAATGTCAGCTTCCTGGTATTGGTAAGGCAGCTTGGCGATAAAAATTTTCATTTAGTTTGGTTAGTTTTAGTTAGTTAAGTTATAACAATAGTAAGCATTATAATTAAAAAAAGAAGCTGCTGTAAAATATTTAAAATCTTTTTAAAAAATGCCCTAAAAACTGATAACACACCTGTGTTTTTATTGTTTTAAAAAAAATAAACGGATCAGGAAATAAGATTGTTAACTTTTTCAACCAGTTCTGTCAAATCAAAAGGCTTGCTTATAATGGCATCACAGCCATAACCATAAAGCTCATCGTGATTGTTTATATACGCGGAGAATATAATAACCGGAACATTTTTAAATTGAGGATTAGATTTTATTTGCCTGCAAAGTTCGCCCCCGTTTGCACCAGCAACACGGTAGTCTAATATTACAAGATCAGGAACAAACTCCTTAACTAACGGGATAACATCATTACCATCGGATATACTTTTTACATCAAACTGTTCATAGGTAAGTGTTTCATGAACAACATCCAATATGTCTTTATTGTCATCTAATACTAAAATACGTTTTGACATTTATGAGAATTAAATATTCCGAAACCGGTTAAAAATAGTTTATTAAATATATCTTGTTAAGACAAAAATGTGATCGGAAAATATTTTTCGAAATTGTTATAAAACAAAAATAACTTAATTTTTCATATTTAGTTGTATCTGTGGGTAATAACCGCGTTTAAATATTGTAAAAAAATTATTGACTGCTTCTTGTAGAAAAATAGTTAATCCCATAGCATATCTATCAGACTAAAAAGCCTCCCCAAGGTTTACTATGAGCGATGAATAATCTTTGCTAAAACCATAATCGATACAAATGTTGGATCCTGATTTTTTGTTGTATTTAATACGCAGTCCTGCGCCGCCGGCGGGGTTCCAGTATTGAAAGCGTTTAACACCTTCCTGCGCGGCAGAGTTTATATTGCCAAATACAACAAACCCGAATAAACCGTTCTGGGTAATATCGCAACGGTATTCGCTCTCAAAATAAAACAGGTTTTCGCCGCGGTAGCGGTTTTGATCGATACCCCGGCCCGAACGCTGGTAAGGGTCCATGCCGATAGACGGCAGGTTAAGATAGGGCATTCCGGGCGAAAGGGCCGTCCAGTAATATGTCCAGAAAGCCAGCATATTTTTGCGCTCCGAATGGTCAAGCTGTAGATATTTACGCACATCAACATATAACGACTGCCAGTTGTTGTTGCTGCCTAAACCCACCATGCTATAACGGTAAACTAAATTTGCATACCAGCCCGGCATTGGATTGATGAGGTTATTACGGGTATCGTACAACAAATTTACGCTGGGGCCCGACGAAAATGAATTTTCTCCGGCTTGTGTGCCGTATTTATAATTGGTAAACTGGCTAAAGGTTTTGCTGGTACTGTTATCGTCCTCAATACCAAAATAGTAATCAAGGTTATAACCGATCCCTGCAAAAAAACTGGATGTTATATGCTTAAGCGCGCTCTGATAGAACCGCAAATACCGGTAATCAACCAAAAATTTATTATCTGATGGCTGCCCGCCGCCAAGCCCCCAGGTATATTGCGGATATACCAGTAAACGGGTATCGCCCTGTATATTGTAAGCGTTATTGTTTAGCCAGATGCTTGAATGTATAGGCAGGCCATAGCGTCCCTTCATATTGAAATAAGGGGCAAAATCAACAGATGATAAGTAGGTAGTTTGCTGGTCGCCCAAATAGAAACCGGCTGTGGTTGATGTTACCAGCGTTTTTCCGTTTGCCGCCCCAGTGGATGAAATGGGTAATAACGAAAAGTAAAATTTCTTTCTTTCATTACCAGATACCGGACGCAATTTGAATTTAAAAACAGACCGGGCAATATCTATCAGGTCTGTTTTGTTAATAGTATCTTTAATAGGGACATGGTTTACCGTAATGCTATCGGTTTGGGCCATCAGCACAGCGGGTAATAAACAAAAAAGAGCAACGGCAAGTAAAACTTTTACCATTAAACCAGTAATGTAAATACGCACGGGTTTTATTTCAATATAAAGAGAAAAGAATAAGCCCACAGCATTACTACTTGCAGGCTTATATAAAATAAAAAGGTATTATTATCTGCGTTGATAAACATACGCGTTTGGATAATGATGGTGTTTACGATAGTAAGCATTTCTGTAGGCTATGCGTCTTTCCTTTTCTTTATGCCTGCGGTGTTCGTTGCCAATAACGTAACCACCGCCTGCCCCTACCGCGCCACCTATTAAAGCGCCGCCTGCACCATGGCCAATAATGCCGCCCACAACCGCGCCGCCTACACCGCCAATTATGGCATCTTTAGCTTGCGGACTCATTTTTTTATGTTCCTGTGCCCGGGTAAAATTTGCGGTTGAAAGCAAAATCGCGGTTACTATCCCGGTATAAACTATTAGCTTTTTCATGACTTGTATCTTATAAAATGTTGTTCAATAACTATTAATCAAATAATACGCCATGATTTTATAGAGGTGCTAATAAACACGGGGATAGGTGGCTAATGCCTGATAAACAGAAAATAGCTAACGATAGGAGTTTTAGGATTTAATAAATAGTGTATGTTTTTGTGGCCGGTTATTTTAATTACCCGCTTTAAAAAAGTGGACCGAAAGCCAGACTACTCCTTCACCGCCGTAACTTCCGACCCATCCGATCCCCGTGTTGAAAATACCAGGTCCTGACCGGTTAACTTCGAAACATAAAACGGAAATTCTCTTGTTTTACCATCGGGTAGGGTTTCTTTATATTGAATATTGCGACCATCTATCCTGAATATACCATGCGATAGTACCTGCCCGCCCCAATAAATAAGCAAACTATCCTTTCTGGTGAATTGAATATATGGTGCTTGTTCTTTTAGTTCGGAGGTTGATACAGTGTCGGGTGGGTTCGCGTTAGGGCTTTCCACTTTTAGGTATTTCCATTTACCATATAAATTTTCAGGTTTTACAGCCGGTTCACAGGCGGCGAGGAATAAAAGCGACAGGATTATGGCGGGAATGGTTTTTGACATAGCGATATGGCTTTATCCCGAAATTATAAATAAACAGCGGGATCAGCCATTCTTTTTTTGCGATTCCCTCAAATTCTTTTCCGCCTGCTTTACCTCATCCTTTTCGCTTAACGGGAAATCGGTCTTTATTTCTTCATGCGCCGGAGTTCTTTTTGCAGCGGTATTTTTATTGCCTTGTTTTGCTTTGGTTACCGTTTTCATAATGTGGAGATTATCAGGATGGAACTATACCCACTAAACTTAAAAAACAGGAAAATGTTTTAGATCATCTGCCACTCGCACTAATGCACAGAGGAATGGGCTACTTTTTATTCGCTTTTTTCAAGCTATCTGCTTTGGCTTTTTCCTTGTTTTTAAAGAAAGGCTTTAATAAAAAATTGCTGCGGGCAGCTTCCAGGTCCTCATTTAATTTAATGGCGCTTTGCTGCAAATTATTAATGGTGCTTTGTATTTGTGCCGCAGATTTAGGATCATTCAACAAAACGCCGATGGCATTGTCGGTACGGTTAAATTTATCGCTGGCTTTCTTCAAATTATTGGTGGCCTCTGTGGTATTGGCAGCAGATTTTTGCAGTTCGTTAGCAGCCGATTTGATACGGTTAAAAGTGCTGTTAAAACTTGTATCGGTAAATAATCTATCCGCAAGGCCGCCTTTGGTATTGAGTTTAGCGCTAAAACGTTCCAATTGATCAGCTATACGGGCCGAACTTGCACTGGCTTTTGCAAAATTATTCATTGAATTGCGCAATTGTACGCCCATCGAGCTATCGGCCATTAAAGCGCCTACGGTACCTTTTCCCTGCAATATTTTGCGGCTAAGCAGTTTAAAATCGCCGGTTATAGATAGTAAATTCTGGTTGTTTTGCTGCAATACCTTCATCATATCATCGGTTGATGTTAGCTTTTCGGTTTGCAATACATCCCCATCCTGTACCGCCGGCGCCTGCGGGCTGCCGCCGTCTATCACAATAATTTTATTGCCTATAAGCCCATCAGAACTAATATGCACTCCGGCGTTGCGGTGTACGTATTGCTGTATACTTGCATCAATGCTCATCCGCACATCAACCTGCGAAGGGCCAATAAAGTGTATGCTGTTAATGCTGCCCACCTTAACACCCGAAAACCAAACGGCGTTCCCGGTTTTTAGTCCGGCTACGTCATCAAATACCGAGCTGATGTGAATACTTTTTGAAAAACTTTTCGACTGGCTTCCCAAGGTGAAAACGCCAACAACAAATACAATCAATCCGAGGGCTAAAAAAAGTCCTACTATTATTGCACGTTTATTTTCTGATGAATCCATATATTCAGTGTAAATCTATTGTATAAAATTGTAATCAAAGAATGGTTTTACCCTTTCGTCATTGGTTTTAAACACTTCTTCAAAACTTCCCTGGCGTTGAAATTGCCCGTCGAGCAGCATGGCTATCCTGTCGCCGGTTGATTTTGCGCAGGTCATATCGTGTGTAATAATAATTGATGAAGTTTTATACCGATGCTGCACTTCGTTTATCAATTCATTAATTTCAATACAGGTAATGGGATCGAGCCCGGCTGTTGGCTCATCATACAGCATTATTTCGGGGTTGAGTATTAAAGTACGCGCAATGCCTATACGCTTGCGTTGCCCTCCCGAAAGTTCGGCCGGCATCTGGTTAATGGTTTTACCTAAACCAACGGCGTCCAATACGGTTTCAACAGCATTATCAATCTCTGGGCGGGTAATATTCCGGCGGTTACGCACCAGCGGAAATTCGAGATTTTTGCGAACCGTCATGCTATCATACAAGGCGCTGTTTTGAAATGAGAAACCTATACGTATGCGCAGCTCCTGTAATTCCTTGTCAGTTATTTTATCAATATCTTTTCCCAATACTTCAACATGGCCTTTATCAGCCTTTAATAATCCCGATATAATTTTTATCAGTACAGATTTACCTGTACCCGAACGGCCAAGCACCACCAGGTTTTCGCCCTGGTAAAGTTCCAGGTCAATACCGCGCAACACATGCTGATCATCAAATGATTTTTTCAAACCTTTAATAGTGATAACCGCGTTGGTATAATCTATTGGCGCTTTTCCCTTATCCATATTTTGTAATTAGCGAAACCAGCTGCTTATTTGTACGATAACAATTTCTTCAATAAATATTAAAAACATAGCCGTTACTACAGCTCCGTTAGCAGCCTTACCCACCCCCTCTGTTCCTTTTGTAGAGTAATAACCCTGGTAACAACCTACAATGCCTATGGTAAAACCAAATACGATTGATTTTATAAGCGATGCAGTAAAATCAACAAAAGTTAACGGGTCAAAAACCTGCTGCATATAGGTGCGGTAAGTGGTACCCTCGTTTGTATAAACATTTATAAACCCCCCCAAAAGCCCGATGAGCCCCGTATACGTAGCTAAAATAGGAATGGTAAGCGTGGTAGCCAGCACCCTTGTACACACTAAAAATTTAAACGGTTTAGTGCCCGATACTTCCATGGCATCAATTTGCTCGGTTACCCGCATGGATCCCAGTTCGGCGCCTATGCTTGAGCCTACCTTGCCGGCGGCTATCAGCGCGGTTACCAGCGGCGCCAGCGCCCGCATAATTGCTATAGATACCAGCGATGGCAGCCAGGAATTTGCCCCGAACTGCGCCAGCGACGGGCGCGATTGTTTGGTAAATATTAACCCCACAATAAACCCTGTTAATGAGATTAAGGTGAATGAACGCACTCCTACCTCATAGCATTGCCGTATTATCTCTTTGAACTCATAAGGCGGCAGAAATGCCTCCTTAAAAAACCGCAGAATAAATTTGTTGATATTGAAAAGGCTTATAAAAAAAGAAGTAATTCTTTTTTGGGGCTTAGCCTTTCTTTTAATTGGAAGTATTATGCTGTTCTCCGTATCCATTAATTAAGGCAAATGTATTATTTTACAAGATATTGCTGACTATATTCTACAAAAAGTTAATATAGATTGTTTAATCTTTCTTTTTAAATATAAACAATTTTTATTCGCAGATAAAGGTATAGTTGTTTGTGTTACGGGAAAGTAAAATAATAAAGGCGATTATTTTAATACTATAATTGATATAACAAAGCGTACTAAGCATGTTTAATTTTTCAAATTTTCAAAAAAATATTGCTACCCTCAATTTCGCGAAAAATGGCGTGCCGGGGGTAAAGCTCATTTGATCAACCGGGGCGGCTTCGTTTTTTAAACGGCTAACCCTTTCTGCTTCAAATTCGTTCCATTTGGTGTTGAGCAGGTTTTCAATACTGAGGCCCAATTCATATCGTTTTTGGGTGTAGTTTAATTTGAGATCTGTTACATAATAACCGTCGGCTACCAATGTATTAGTATTATTGCCGGGGCGGCTATGCATATAGCGGTAACTTAAACCGCCGTTTATGCCGTTGTTAAATTTAAAGACTATCCCGCCTGTACTGGTAAATGTGGGCGCGAGGGGCAGGTAACCGGTGTTTTTTGCGCTGTCAATCAATCTGGATTTGGCCAGGTTAACATTTAGGTCGGCAAACAGCCACTTAGTAATCTCGTAGCGCGCCGAAAGATCAATACCCTGCCTGCGGGTTTTGCCTCCGGGTGCAATATCACCATCATCAGTATAAATAAACTCTTGCTGCAGGTACAAGTACCATAACGCGGCATTGATGTATAAATGCGGTACGGGTTTCCAGTTAAGCCCTGCATCAACTCCATACGCTGCCGGTAATGTTTGCAACCCATTATTACCGATAACCGCTATAGCATTATTGGAGTGGAAGCCCTTGCCCGCCTTTAAATAAAACTGAACAGCCCGATTGGCAGTATATTCAATATTAATTTTCGGACTTACTATAACACTGGTCTTTGTAGTATCATGAAAACCGAAATTAAAATAGTCTAACCGCGTGCCTGCGTTTAGCAGCCATTTGCCGTTCTGCAATGTTTCGTCAAGATAAATTCCGGTATTATTTTGCCGGATATCTCCCCTGCTAATATCATCCAGGAATTGGTATTGTTGGGTCACATCGCTATAGGCGGTTGCATAAGTCCGGTCGAAACGGGTACTTAAACCTAATGAAGAATTTAGCAAAAAGTTGCCAATGTAACTGTGTCTTATCAATTTACCATTATAACCAAACATATCCCTGGCTTCATATTGCTGTTTTTCATCGCCGTTAACCGCGTCATCGGCAAAGAAGGTAGAGTTTACATGAAGCAGGAAGGTATAATTAGTGTAGTATAATTGGTTTTCAAGGATCAGATTATTTTTCAGGTCGGTAACCAGCTTAACAAGGGCGTTGGTACGGGTACTTCTTCCGCCCTGGGCACTGTCTATCGCGGCGAAACGGCCTATAGTTGGTATAGCGGCCGAAACCTTATAGGGATCGCCATTATCATCAACCGCGGTTGTTCCTGCAGCAACAGCACGCTCGGGAATTTCCCCCCAGGCCCTCCAGGCGGTGCTGAAAGTCGACGCGCTTACACTTAACCTGTTATCAACATTAAGCATAGTGGTAAATTTACCAAACAGGTTAAACCGTTTATAATGTTCGGCCAGATCAAAAGGGCCATCGGTATAATTATATTCACCCGCTATATAGGCATTAGTGCCTTTTTGTTTGGCTTTGTCATTAAGCAAATCAATAACACCTGCAATACGGAAGGTATTAAACTGCCCCGCTTCCAGGCTTACCATGCTTTTGTTTAGCGCGTCTTTTGTCATATAGTTTAAATAACCCGCGGTAGTAAAATCACCCTTGTCTGTATAATAAGGTCCCTTGCCAAAATCATACGTTGAAACAGTTTCCGGGATAAGAAAATGCAGGTCGGCATAGCCCTGCCCGTGGATATGCGATACCATATTCACGGGCAATCCATCAACCGAAATGTTGAGGTCGGTTCCGTGATCGGCATCAAACCCGCGGATAAATATTTGTTCGGCTTTACCGCCGCCCATGTGCTGGGCAATAAACAGGCCCGGCACCAAACGCATCAAGTCCTGCGAAGAATTAACGGGACGCAGGCTTAGGTCGAGGTCGCTTAAAGTATGAAAGGAAGCGTTATTAAGGTTGGGCGAAATTCGCACTTCATCCAGATCTATGTTGCCGCGACTTATTTGAACCAGGATATCGCTGCGGCTTATGGCTTTTAGTTGTTTAGTACTATAACCAATGAAAGATATGGAAAGCGTGGCGGTATCAACAGGCAATGATAATTGGAAATTACCCGACCCGTCCGTGGTAGTTGATTTGCCAGGTATTGTTGAACTGACGGTGGCGTATTCTACAGGCTGACGGGTAACATTGTCAATTACTTTTCCTTTAAACAGGTGTTGAGCATAGGTAAATTGGCTTATTAATATAGCTATAATAAGCAATACCGGTTTTTTAATGACAGGCATAGTTTCACGAAGAATTAAAATGACAAGCATATACCCGGCAGGGTATCACTATCATTTAATAATAAAATTTGAGAATTAACAGTATTTGCGGATCGCAGAAATACTATGCCCGCGGAGGTTGAAAAATGCTGTTTTGCGAAACGGAGAGCATGGCAAAATAGTAGGGTGTTGCTATTTTTCGTAAAAGTTGTGTGTGGAATTTTATACTGGTAGCTGAAAGAAAGAAAATTTCCTGGAAAAGATTTTTTTGCGATTGGCGCTCATCATTTTTTTCGCTTTCCTGCGCCTGCTTTATTTTTTTCATGAAGTAGCAACGGCCATTGCAATGCAGCCAGGGTTTGTCGCGGTTTTCGCAAAGTTTGGTTGCAATATAGTTCCTGTTCAGCTCAAAACCCGCGTAAACAAAATAACGGGAGAAATTTGCAGAAACTAGTGCAACTAGTAAAATAATGGCGGTAACGCGATTCAGCATACGCGCAAAGGTATATGCTGAATAGAAGAAAAGCAATATTAATAAGCAGTGGTAGTAAAAGAATTTACTTATCGGCCCGTAAAAGCTTGATATGCAATTTCTGGCCGTTAAAATCAGAATTTATAATTGTAGAATCGCCATAGTATTTTCCTGTATTAGCAATGGTTGTTCCGTTAACATCTATTTTAAAGGTGAAGTCAGCGCCGGTTACTTTGCCATCAGTTATTGGTAATTCGCCTTGTGGCGATGTAATAGCACCGGTTAACTTTTCACCGTCGACTTTAAATACGTAGGTAAGCGGTAATTCATTACCGTCGCCAATTTTTAATACACCCGACCATTTTCCGGATAAATCGGCTATTGCAGCCAAACAAACAATAAAACTACCCAGCAATAAAGCGGTCGTAAAAGCTTTTCTTCTCATGATATTAATTCAAAATTTATTTATTTAAAAGTAGGGTTTTATTTTAATAAAGCGAAAATAATGAAGCGTTGTTTATGGAATTTTATAATAGTAAATAGGCGAATATACACCCTCGCTGGTAGTATAGTATCCTTTACCATCGGGCGTAAAACCTATAGCCTCGCCTTGTTTCTCTTCCTGGTAATTGAGTTCTCCGGGTCGCTTTAGCATGGTTTGCCATAAGTGTTCGTTCCCGTTCCGTTTCCAGTAATAAACTTTTTCATAACTCTTTAACAATACCTGGCGCCCGTCTTTAGATATATCGCCCGCTGTTATCCATTTAAACGGCTTAATACCTGCAAAATACAATTTACAGCGTTGGGTTAAAACAAGTGTGTCATTGGGTTTATAAATCAGGGGAGTAGTGTAAACATTAACCGTATCATGCCGCTTCGAAACAATATAGATCAGTTTTTCTATGGGGTCTATCATTAAAGTTTCCGCGTCTTTTGGTCCGTCGGGATATTTTAAATGAAGCGGTACGGCATCGGCATTTACCGATCCTCCGTTTAACCAGGATGTTTGCTCTGCCACCCGGTAAATAGTTATGTATTTCCTGAGCGAATAATTATCGCCGATATCTCCTACATAAACATAGCTTTTTTTGCTGCCGGGGCCGGGGCCTGCGGCTATATCTTCGCAATCATGAACACCCTGCGCTTCTTTAGGGTCACCTTTAAAGTAGATGGTGGCCTGCAATTTACCATCGGGTGTTATGGCAAAAAAACGGCTGGTATCGCCGCTGTCGTTATGTATATAATATACATCGTTATTAATATTAGATGCCGCTATGCCTGAAATTTCATCCATTTGCTTGTCGGGCAAATGGCCGGTTATGGTAATTTCCCTGTTAAGGTATCTATGCCGGGCATAGGCCCCAAAAAACAGGATGATTATTACCGGGACGAAAATATTTAACCTTTTAGCGCGGCTCATCGGGATACAGAGAGTTTATGCAAAATTACTTAAATGGCATATAACTAATACCAGCTAATAATTTAACGCCCCGAATGATGATTTAGTTTTTCGTACTATGGTTAGTTGTACCTCATATTGATATAATAAAAAAGGAGCCCGGGCTCCTTTTTTATTTATACTTCCTGTAAAACCATTTCCATATCCGGTTTAGAAACGTCAGTTAGGGCAACCTTGCCCCTTTCCTTTCTCAATATCCGGTTGAATAATGATATCTCCCTGTCAAACAGGAAACGGAAAAATAATTTGGTCCATGATTTATGAAAAAACAAAGTATCATAGTATTCAGGCGCTGTTTTCTTTATTTGCGGGAGCTTGTTCCATGGGACTGATGGAAAGTCATGATGTTCATTATGATAGCCTACGTTAAAGGCCACCACATTTAAGCCGCCATAGTAACTATAGGTTTCCTGTTCAACGCTATGCGTTAAATAATGTTCCTGTACCCAGCGCGCGCCCAGCGGATGTAAACCAACTGAGAATGAAAAACTAAGTAACAAAAACGCAAGCGCGTGCCAGCCAAAAAAATAAGCTACTGCTGTGGTGAAAACTATTTGTATTACCCAGTTCAATGCTATCCAGCCGTCAAATTTTTGTATCTCGCGTAACCTTGATAAGCGAAAAATTTGAAAAAACGGGTAAAACATCAGCCACAAGGCCTTGCCTAAAAACGAATTGTTAATGAGCTTTGCCTCCCATTTATTAGGCAGGTCGGCATCAAGTTCATGTATGCCCTGGAACGAGTGATGTTTTATATGGTACCGTTCGAACGAAATTGAACTTGGAAAAATTTGAGGCATGTTAGCCAGTATACCCGCCCACCGGTTAGCCGAACGATTTTTAAAAAGCAAATGGTGAGCACACTCATGTATCATTACAAAAAGTGCATGATCGGCAAAGGCGCCTATTAAATAGGCGGCGCCGAATACCAGCCACCACGACTGATCACGTAAAAACCACGCTAAAGTTAGCTGGAACCCAACCAAACCAATTATAGCAAATATGGTATTTGGGTTTTTACCTATCAGGTTCCTTAAATTAGGGAACTGTTTTAAAATTTGTTTGGTACGGGTACGATGAGGTTCTGCTACTAACGAATAAATAAAATCGGATCTTTTTGCCATATAATTTTTTGAAAAATCTTTAATTTTAAGTAATCCAGGGGAAACTACTTATATAACTCAATTCTCCAATAATAATTATAAAATTTTAAATATTAGTTATAAAATTTTTATTGTTGTTTATACACCAATACTTTGAATGAACCGGGTACCGCCTGGCGGCTGCCTGCAACCGTGTTGGCCACACTCAAATAAATTTTATGGGTTTTTGTATCCAAAGCCAATGTTTTAGCACGGTTTTGAGTAGCTAAAGTTTGTATAACACTATATTTATCAGGCGATTCCTGTTTAATAATGGTGGTAGTGCCGTCGCCATTAGAGCAAAATATCAACCTGGTTTCAGGGTCATACGCTACGGCGTCAACACCTGAACCAATAGATACTGTTGCAACAACTTTTCCGGTATTTATATCAACCACCTCCATGCCTTTATTTTCACGGCAAACCGAAAATGTGCGTTTATTTTTTTCATCAAGGGCAATGCCGGTAGGGCCACCACCAGGAGTCAACGGATAGTTTTGAATAACTTTTAACGTTTTAGTGTCGATAACATTCAGGCTATTTTTGTCTTCCAGGTTATTGTATATTTTGCCTTTTCCATCGCTCACAGCAAATTCGGGCGCGCCGCCCAGGTCAATTGTGCCTACTTGTTTAAGTGTATTCGGGTCAACTACCGATGAGTTTTTGCTTTCGCCATTGAAACTGTAAACACGGTCTGAGAACGGATCGTAAATAATAGCGTCAGGGCCGCTCGCAGTAACCGGTATAGTAGCAATGGTTTTTAATGTTTTAATATCAAATGCAACAACAGCATTTGCCCGGCCATCGCTTATGAAGCCCCGGTTTGCTTTATTATCGATAGCTATGCCATGTACGCCTTTCATGTTTTCAATCACACCAACCTGGGTTTCGGTAACCAGGTCTACAACATTTACCATAGTGCCGTGCGATACATATAAACGATTGTTTACCTTATCAATAGACAGGTAATCGTATCCCCCATCGCCGGTTAAGGGGATGGTTTTATCTAATACATAGGTTTGCGCAAATGTTACGCTTATCATAAGCAGAGCGGCAGTGGTTAACAGGAGTTTTTTCATGATCTATTAATTAAAATTAAAAGTTATCTATTTTGAGGTTTATTTCGATAAATATCAGCCATAATTCTGTATAAAGTCTGTACTTACACGGCAGTGTTATTGTTTTCCGGGTGAGGGTTTACATCGCTTTCTTTACGATAAATAATACGCATCATGCTCGGCAATACGATCAGCAATAAAGGCAAAGCTACCAAAAAGCCCCCTATAACGGCAATGGCCAGTGGCTGATGGAGTTGGGCACCAGCACCAATACCCAATGCCAAAGGTGTTAATGCTATAATTGCTCCTAAGGCAGTCATTAATTTAGGGCGTAAACGAGTGGATATAGAATAAATAATAGCCTCATCCACCGATTTTTCGAGCGCACTTTCTTTAAACTGCAGAAAGGTGAATATGGCATTTTCGCCTATGATACCTACGATCATGATGAGGCCGGTATAACTGCCTACATTTAATGGCGTATGCGTAATAAACAAGGCTAAAAAGCTGCCGCCAATACCTAAAACGGCAATAACCAATATCAGCAGCGCTATCCTGAATTGCTTGAACAGGAATAGTATCACGCCAAAAACCAATAAACTCGAGGTGATTAATATAATGAGCAATTCTTTAAACGATTGCTGCTGCTCGGCATAGGCGCCGCCGTACTCTACATGATAGCCTTGCGGCATACTTATTTTTTGAGCGATATTTTTCTGAATGGCCGGAATCACAGTTCCCAGGTCGCTGTTGTCCAACCTCGCTGTAATCAAGCCCATAGATTGCAGGTCCTGGCGGTTGATCTCGGCATCGCCCGGATTGAGTTCAACTTTGGCTAACTGGTTAATAGGCATGAGTTTACCGCTGGGTAAAAAAATATTTAAATTTTTAATGCCATTTATACTTAACGAGCGATTGCCCGGGTATATCATCCTGATAACGGGCAGTTGCTGCGTTTCGTAAAGATTGCCAACCACATTACCTTCTAAAGCGGTTTGCGCCTGGAATTGTAAATTGCTGGGCGTAATATTGTATTGCGCCAGTTTGGTATAGTCGGGCTCAATACTAACCGAGGGGCCGGCAATTACTATTCCGTCAAATACATCGGCGGTACCTTTTACAGCTGTTACCTGGGCGGCAATTTGTTTGGATAGGGTTTTTAATATTTGCTGGTCTTCGCCAAAAACTTTTATCTCGATGGGTTGCGGCGATTCCATTAAGTCGCCCAGCATATCGGTTATCACCTGGCCAAAATCGATAGTTAAAGCAGGTTGTGTTGATGTTATCTTTTTACGGAGATCACTAATGACTTCTTCAGTTGTTTGCTTATGATCTTTTTTTAACTGTATTAAATAATCCCCGCGATTGGGTTCGGTAATAAAGAAACCCATTTGTGTACCGGTGCGGCGCGAATATGCCTCAACGTCAGGTTCCCTGGTTATAATTTTTTCTATTTCCCTTAACATTCGGTCAGTTTCTTCCAATGAAGTTCCGGGAGGCGAATTATAATCTAAAACAATACTTCCCTCATCCATATCGGGTAAAAAGCCCGTTTGCAGGTTACCCGGTATAAATATGATCACAGCGATCAACGCGACTGCAATAACAATAGCCACGTATGGGCGCAGGATAAAAAAAGAAACCCATTTTTGCTTTTTTACGGTATGCACCTCTTCTTTTTTAGGGCCCGATTGATGCGCGTGCTGATTCCGGGTGAGCATTAAATAAATTACCGGCAAGCCTATCCATGTAACAAAAAAAGAGCATACCAGCGTAATGATCATGGTATTGGTCATCACCTTAAAATAGGCACCCGCAACCCCTGTCATTAATAAAAACGGGATAAAAATTACGATGGTACTGATGGATGAACCTACCATAGCCGGAAAAAGATAATCAATTGCCTTTTTTAATAAATGGCGGGTAGGTTGGTCAGGGTGTTCTTCATGCGTACGGTGAATTTGTTCCACTACCACAATAGCATCATCAATAATCAATCCTATAGCTGCTGCTATGGCCCCCAGCGTCATGATATTGAAAGTATAACCCACCACATACAATACAATGAGGGTAAGAAACAGCGTAACCGGAATGGTTATCAATATGGTCGCGCTTGCCTTTGCCGACCGCAGAAAAAACACGGCGACAATGATAGCTAACAGTAAACCTATCCAAACGCTGTCAGTAACACTTTTAACCGAATCATTTACAAAATCGGCTTGTATATAGTAGGGTTTAATGGTTACATCTTTGGGTAATTCCTTTCGCAGCGCCGCCACTTTACTTTCCATATCTTTTGCCAGGGATATGAGATTAGTACTTGGTTGTTTAATTACTGCTATTAGCACGCCATCGTGGCCGTTGGCATTTATTTTTGTGTACTCAACGCCTTCGCTTATCTGCACATCTGCAACATCCTTTAATTGGATAACCCTTTTACGGTTATTGCTGATCACCAGGTTTTCTAACTGCTGTTTATTGGTTACCGTAGCATCGGTAACGGTTAGGTAAAGCATTTTATAATCGGCCAGGTAACCTTCCGATTTGATAAAATTGGTTGCGGCGAGCGCCGTATTTATCATATCGGGGGTGAGCGATAATTCAGTCATTCTTGCCCGGTTAAGCACCAGCCAATATTCCTTGGTTTTGCCGCCTATAACCCTTATTTCGGATACACCGCTTACCTGCGATAAAAAAGGTTTTACGGTAAATGTTGCTATTTGCTTGAGTTCGATGGGTGAACGGCTAGGGCTTTCGAGGGTATAACCGCTTACGGGCAGGATAGACGGGTTCATTTTTTCTACCGATATATTTACATCGGCAGGCAGGTCGCCCCGTATTTTGCTGATCTGCGATTCAATTTGCTCTTTGCTCAGGTCAATATCAGCGCTCCATGCCATATAGGCTGATATTTCGCAACTCCCCCTGCTGGTGGTGCTTCTAACAACTTCCAGGTCGGGAACCTGCTTTATGGCGTTTTCTAACGGCTTGGTAACCGTTATCATCATTTTGTTTACCGGCTGCAAACCTTCGTCGGCAATGATCTTTATTTTAGGGAAGGTTATTTCAGGAAATAATGATGTTTGTAATTTGGTATAACAAAAAACACCGCCCATCATAATAATGGCTAAAACTAACAGCAATGGTTTCCTGTAAAAAATAAAGAAGTTCTCGGCCTTATCTATATTTATACGGCTTGCCATTATTGTACTATTTTAATTTTAGCTGTATCCGGGAGCCCATAATTTCCTGTTACTACGATCTTATCCTGCGGGGAAAACTTAGGCGAAAGAATTTCGATCCTGTCATCAGTTTCGATACCTTTTTTTACCGGTGTTTTAACAGCTGTAGTTGGATTGATCAATTTCATTACCCAAAATTCTGTTTGGGTTTCGTTGGCTAATATGGCCGTTTTAGGTAACGATTGGGTGTTTTGCTTTAACTCTTTTATTATCCGGGCCTTTGCTATCAGGTTTTCGGGTATAGCATCGTTTCCGCTTATCTTAATAACCACACCCTGCGTTTGCGCGGCCGTATCAACGGTAGGCATGAACGAAGCTATTTTGCCGTCAACTTTTTTACCATCGGGCAGGGTAAGCAGCACGTCCTGGTTTAATTTAACTAACTGGCGCATTTCGTAAGGCAACTGCATTAAAAAAGCGAAGCTCGCACGGTCGCTTATTACGGCCAGCTGCTCGCCATCCTGTACGTAATCGCCGGGTTGGTGGTTTAACTGGGTTATATAACCATGCTGGGATGCCCTGATCTTGTTAACGCCTGTAAATTTAAACGAGGTATCTAAAATATTAATGGTATTGCCAATACTTTCAGCTTCCTTTGTTTTAATAGTGAATAACACATCGCCTTTATTTGCATAATGGCCAAATTGTGCAAATACATCATGTATATAACCATTGGCATTGGCCTTTACATAGTTTTTTTGCTGATACACCGAAGTAGCATTTAAACTGGTGTAATTAACCATTGTACTATCATTAATAGTAGCTATGGTTACGGGCGTTTGCACGTCGACCTTCGCGTCTTCATCATCTGCTGCTTTGTTGCTTTTGCACGATGCTATCACCAGGACAATGCCCGATAAAAACAAATATTTTAATATAAATGACTTCATAATTATTTGTTCCAGTAATTTAACTGATTAATGAGTTGCAGTTTGCTGATAGTAGTTTGCGTATACAGGTTTTTAGCAGTAAGGTAATTATTTATAGCTAATAGCAGATCGGCTATTTTAAGGTCGCCGGTTTGCAGCAGCTGTGTATCAACTTTTATCAGGCTCTCTGTATATTTTATTTGGTCGGTTACCTGGGTAAGCAATTGGTCGCTTTGGGCTATTTGCTGGTTAAGCTGCGCTATCTGTTGCCGGTACTGCACATCGAAAAATGTTTTATAACCCAGCCTGGTGTCCTCTTCTATAGTGACCCTTTCATGCTGCAATTTACGCTGGCCGCCATCATATATAGGCACAACAACGCTAAACCCAACACTGGTGCCAAAGTTTTTGTAGGCCGGGCCGGTAAAATCAGAATTGTAACCTGCATCGCCAAAAACATTTACTTTAGGGTGGTAGCTAAAATCAATTAGCTTGTGGCTATTAGCCAGCCTTAGGCTGTCTATGCTGAATTTTTGATAAAAAATACTGGCCGATACGGGCGGAGTACTTGCTTTTTGAATAGCCGGTTCACTTAGCTGCGCCATAGAAGTATCGGCTATGCCCGATAAATAATTGAGTGTAGCATAATCATTTTTATACTGCATCATCGCCTGGAATAATTGCAGTTCCTGTTGCTTTAGTGTTACCAAAAATGCAAGGTAATCGCTCTGCCGATATACGTTATTGCGCGTTAACTTTTTAAGTATACCCTCCTCCGTAGTAAGCAGATCAATTATTTCGCGGCTAAAATTTAATTGCTGCATACTGCCATACGCGGTAATATATTGGGTTATTATTGATTTTCTGAGGTCCTGTTCAGAAACTCGTGCCAGGGCTATCAATGAATCGCGCTGTAACTGAATAGCGGCGAATTGGGTGTTTAAATTGTCGCGGCCAACTATAGTTTTTGATATACCCATTAATGCATTAAAAGTGTGAACATTGGTAATGGCCCCGGCATAACCAAATTCGGCTATAACAGGGGAATACAAGCCCGCGCTTGTAGCGTTCACCTGGAAGTTATTAGTTGCTCTTAACCGCAAACTATCCAGCTTACTTAAACCGGTTTGATTATGCAGGTCTTTTAAAAGCGGGCTGTTTGTTTTGGCAATTTCCAGGTAATGATCAAGCGTGTAGGTTTGTGCCAGTGAAGCTGTATAGGTAATTGTTAGTAAAATAAGGCCGAAAAACCACTTCATCATATAAAACTATGCTATATTTATTCAGCTAAAATAGGTTATAATTCTGTATTAATTTTGTATAGCAAGGCAACAAGTTTTATACAGATTTGTTGCCGACATTTATTTATAATCAAAAATAATTAAATTATTATGTGGTGGATATACGCTTTACTATCAGCACTCTTCGCGGCACTTACGGCAATATTTGCAAAAGTAGGAATAAAGGGAGTTGATACCGACCTCGCAACTGCTATACGCACTGTTGTTATTATTATACTAGCCTGGGCAATTGTATTTGTTAAAGGCAGTAATAATACCATTGTAAGCCTTACGCGGCAAAACTGGACATTCCTTATTCTTTCCGGATGCGCCACGGGGCTATCATGGATATGTTATTTCAAAGCTTTGCAGTTGGGCAAAGTATCGCAGGTTGCACCGGTTGACAAACTGAGCGTGGCCCTGGCTATTATACTGGCAGCCGTATTTTTAGGCGAAACACTAACGTTAAAAACGGTTATAGCCGCAACGCTGATTATAAGCGGTACGCTGGTGTTGATATTTTAGTGTTTTTTAGTCTGTAGTATTACCTATAATTGGCTAAATTTACGTCTTGATAACGGCTAAAAGATCAAACGCTCACCGCACACCCAAACAACTGCGTATTGCTAACGCGGTATTTTTCTTCCTCTCGGGTTTTGGCTATGCTTCATGGGCCTCGCGCATACCTACCATACAGCACCAGTTGCATTTAAACGAAGCGCAATTAGGCGGTATTTTATTTGCTATGCCCATAGGTTTAATACTCACCCTACCCTTAACCGGGCGCTTATTGAGCACATTCAGCAGCAGGCGGGTAATGCTTTTTGGCTGCTTGTTTTTCAGCGTGGTTTTGGGGTTTATAGGTTTCACCGCTACGGTATGGCAATTAGTACTGGCGCTGTTTTGTTTTGGCGTATCGCGTAACCTTTTTAATATTTCAACCAACGCGCAGGCGGTGGGCGTGCAATCTTTATATAACCGTTCCATTATGGCCAATTTTCACGGAATATGGAGCCTTGCGGGGTTTGCCGGGGCCGCGGGTGGTTATTTTATGGTTTATTATAATGTGGGTACCGCTTATCACCTGTTGTTTGTAAGCGTATTACTGATCATATTTTCACTTTGGTTTATTTCTGGTACTATTTACCAGGAACCCGTTCCGCAGCCCCGTAAAAAGCTGTTTACTCTTCCTGAAAAGTCATTGATAAACTTCTCCCTCATCTGCTTTGCCTGTATGGCCTGTGAAAACACCATGTACGACTGGAGCGGTATCTACTTTGAAAAAGTGATCCACGTATCAAAACAAAGCGCCACCGAAGGATTTGTAGTTTACATGGTAGCCATGACGCTTGGCCGTTTCCTGGGCGATGCCGCTGTAAACCGGTTTGGTATTAAAAGCCTGTTAAGGTTCAGCGGTATATTTATTTTTTGCGGTTTGTTGTTATCGGTATTATTTCCTGTAAAACTTATTGCCGGCCTTGGGTTTGTATTAGTTGGATTGGGTGTATCGTGCATAGTGCCCATGGTGTTTCAAATGGCAGGCAAATCAACCACCATGAGCAGCGGTACGGCATTGGCATCCATATCGTCCATTGGTTACCTCGGCTTTTTAATAGTGCCGCCATTTATTGGTTTTATAGCTCAGGCTGTAGGTTTACGATGGTCGTTTGGTATAATATCCTTATTGGGGGCGTTGGTTGTAGTTTTGGTTTATAATATAAAAGACGAGAACTAATAATACCGCAAACTATTTTGCCGTGCGAGTGTTAAGGTTGCATAAGGAACTTCCCATGAAAACCGCCGGCAAACATTTTAAATTCATTAACAGTAAAACGGGTAATGTCATTTTTCACCATACCTTAAACGGCAACCTTAATGAAGATGAAATTAAACAAGCGCTTGAAAAAGTAAAGGCCCAGGTTGCAACACAATACGAAGTTTTTTTAGATACGATATATTGGGAAGAAGAAAAGGAAGAAATCTCACCGTTATAGGTGCAATTATCTTTCATTTAAAACCGCCTCCCCACTATCAATTTAATGATGGATTTATCTGCCTCTTGCGAGCCAACACCATATCCAAAATTAACTTCCCAGTTGGGATCAAAATTCAGATCAGTAGCTATAAACAATTGGTGATCCTGTTGAGAGATGGGGTCATAATGAAAGAACGGCCCGGTGCTACCGTAATATTCTGGACCTATGGCTATAACTTTCGTAACATCGTAGCTTACCTTTACATTTGGAGAGAAGATAAAACCCCGGTTTACATCAGGACCAGCATAACTTTTGTCGACAGTTGGGTTAAGGGAGACGTACAAGCCCCCCCATTTTTTATCAACAATGGGCCTGATCTCTAGCGTTGCTGTATTTGGCGAAAACGCAGCTTTTTGAAAGCCAAATTCAAACGACATGCTAACACCAACCGGCCAATGCCAATCAGCAGGGGCAGAAAAACGGGGGCGTATATGCGAGCCTACGTAATCTGTGCGGCCGTCGCTGCCTATGGAATTGAAAAAATAAAAACCTGTTTCAAAAAAGGATGTCCACCCGTGGGTGATCTCAATAGTTTCATGCTCTACACCGTTAGTGGGAAGCATACCATCTTCGGATATTGTTTTGCTTCCGCTTAAGGTATTGTTGCTATGCAGCTCAAGCATGGTGCGGCCCGGTTCAACCAGATCAGCACCGTATACCTGTATTTCATAATTATCCTGCGCCTTAACTGTGGTACATACAACCAGGAGTGAAGCAATTAAAAGTAAATTTTTATACATCATATAATTTTTAGGTGATATAAAACTACAATTAAATTCTGTAGCTCGTATGAAGAAAGACAATTGCTACAAAATTGCTACAATGTTTGCCTATAAGTTTGAGTTGGCACGTTAAATGTTAAAATAAACCGTCAACTTTACTCTTCGATAAAAAACAGTTAAATATGAGCACTATAGAACCCGTCCGTAAGGATATACAACATCCGCCGCTAATAAAAAAATATTCGTCTTCTTTACGGTTATGGCATTGGGCAAACGCCATTGTTATAAGCGGCTCATTAATTACTGTGCTCATTAATGCCACTATTTTAGATGACAGCCCTACTGCCGCGTTCATGAAAGCCAAATTTGCGGAAGCAGGCGCCCAGCTAACCAAACATCAAACAACAACTGTTGCCCATGCCCTGAGCGATAGTGTATGGGATATTCATAAGTATTTTGGTTTTGCACTGGTTACTTTATTGGTGTTTCGTTTGATACTGGAGTTTTTTCAACTGGCCGATCAAAAGTTTATCAGGAAGTTAAAAAGCGCATACCGGCATTATTACATAGTTAAAAAACAACGCGAACTGGCAAGGCACGAACTGGCGGTTAAAATTATTTATTCTATATTTTATTTACTGTTGATCACCATGGCAATAACCGGCCTGTTCCTGGCTTTTGAAGATTTCTTTGCACCATATAAAGCAATAAGGCCTTCAGTTAAATCGGTACACGGCTTTTGCATGTACCTTATACTCGGCTTTATAGCATTGCATTTAGGCGGCGTATTTTTAGCCGAAAGAAAAGAAAGCAAAGGCATAGTGTCAGATATGATAAACGGAGGAAGGGAATAAACGAATTTCGAATTTCAGTCTATACTATTTCGTTATCAAATAAACCTTATCCAATACTTTATTCCGTGTGACGCTGTTGATAAACTCTGGCAATACCCTTTCCTGCGAATAATTATCAAATGACTGCAGCACATGGTAAGGAATATGGTTTTGAATGAGGTAGTTTAACGAATATTGACTTAAATAAAACGCCGCCTTACCCTTAGGGTTAAAGTTGTTAAATTCTTCAACCGGTAAATAATCAACCGGCCTCTTGCATTCAAACTGGAACACATTGTTTTCAGTCCTGGCCGAGTAAATATGATAGGCGTTAAATTGGCTTTGGTTGATATATCCCGCCGCCGTTACCTGCCCATTATAAGCCGCTATTACCGGGTAAAGTGTTGTTGCCATGTAAAAATTAGCGAACAATGCCGCTGTACAAGTTAAAAAGAATGTCCTTTCAGCTGCTTCTTTAACCCGTGTGCTTATCAGCACAATAAGCAGGAGAAGCGCGGTACAATCTATAATTATATATATATAGCTTGTCGGCTTCAGCAGGAAGTTGACAACAAATACACCCAGTATAAACAATATCATATATATCCACAGGCTGATCAGCCTCAGTTTGCTGCCGAAATTCGACAACTGCCGGTAACAAAAGGGCGCGGTAATGATAGCGAATAACGGGAAAACTGTATTGGTATAAAAAGGCAGCTGGAAACCGGACACAGAGAATACCAGCAACAATAATAACCCGCCGCTCAGTGCGTAATATTCGGGTAATTTGTGTTTTTGGAAGATATCTTTCGCCCGTTTATAAACCGTGTAATAAAACAGCAGGCACCAGGGTGCAAACGCCCATAATAAAGTATGCAGGTAGAAAAATATATCGCCGCCTTTATCCCGGTTAATAGGGCCTGTGTTTGCAAAACGCCCAAACTGGCTATCCCATAAAAACCATTTAATACCCGATACATTATGCTTGCCAAAAACCAGCTTTTCAGGGTGCAGGTCAAATTGAATATAAAGCGCGTAAAATTCGGGCAGGGTAAAAACAATAGTGAGTAAAAACAAGCCTATCCACTTTATGCTAAACAAGCTCGTAAACTTCCTTTGAAAAATAAGCTGCCCCAATAAACTGCCATATATGGCTATTATAACAAATATACCTTTGGTCATTATAGCACAGGCCGTAAGCAGGGCCGCCAATAGCAGGTCGGCCAGGGTAAAGCGCTCCTCTAAGCAGGCTATATGGTAAATGCCGCCAATTACCATCCCCATCAGGTAAGGTTCGGCCCGCACGTCGGTATTCGACATGATAATGTATTGGGCGGTCATTAATATCAATACCGCTATTGCGGCTATTTCCTGGCTATAATATTTGCGCGTAAATAACCAGGTGTAAACCAGGCTCAATATAAAAAAAAGTAGCCCCGGCAGCCGGTATGCCCACACACTGACGCCAAAAAGCTTAAAGCTTAATAAGGCCATCCAAAACGGAAAATGCGGCTTATCAAGCCAGTCGGCGTTATAGGTAAAAAGCTCAAAAAATTCTTTTTTGTAAAGCAGGTTTTTCGCAATAGCGGCATATAGCCCTGGATCGTCTGTGAAAAATTTAACATTTATCCCCGATGCGTTAACCACAAGAGCCAAAACAAACAATACAAAATATATCAGCTTGTACTTATCCTTCATTTGCGAAATAAAGTGTAATAATAAGTTTTTTGAATGTTTGATGCTAATAAGCCCCACCTAAATCTCCGTAGCCCCACCTAAATCTCCCCCGGTAGGGGAGACTTTGGATGCCTTCGTAAAAAAATGCTTTATTTTCAAACAAATAATTAAAGCCCTCCCTACCGGGGAGGGTTGGGTGGGGCTGCACAAAAAAACCCTTGCCTAACGGCAAGGGCCAACTCACAACAATTGTTTAACCTTCAGGCTATGAACCCTCCGGTCAATTCCTAACTGCAATGCGAATTATTGTGTATAACATACTACAATTGAGTTGGTTTTATTTATTTAAATGCAAAATTTGCCGCATCCTATTTGCAATAACCAAATTAGCAATTACCTTTATACTAAAATCAAATTATAACTCAACATCATGAAAACAGTATTTCAATTAAAAGCAATAGCAGGCTTGGCGGTTGCGTTGTTAATTTCAACTGCGTCTTACGCGCAAAAAGTTGTATTAAGCCCACGCGATAGCGTGTCAGGCAAAATTGGCGCAGCTACCGTTAGTATAAATTATGGTGCGCCATCATTAAGAGGGCGTAAAATATTAGGCAGTATAGAGCCTTATGGTAAAGCATGGCGCGCAGGTGCCAACCAGGCAACCACTTTTACCACCAGCGCCGCTATTACTATTGACGGTAAAAAACTACCTGCAGGTAAATACAGCTTATATATGGTACCTGGCGAAACTGAATGGAAAGTTATTTTTAATTCAGAGATCCCATCATGGGGCATTAAAAAGGGGCCGGGCAATATTGTTGCCAATGATCCCGCAAAAGATGTTTTATCGGTAACCGTTAAACCAACAAGCCATGAAGTGACCGAACGTTTAAAATACGAGATCGATAATAAGGGCTTCGCTTTGGTATGGGAGAATGTATCTGTCCCCGTAGCTATAAAATAAGGCTGAATTAATTTTCAATAAAAAAATGTCCCCGTATAAAGCGGGGACATTTTTTGTTTACGGCAGTGCATAAACCTATATTTGTAATAATGCCCTACCAACTCAATAAAACACAAAAACGGCTGCTAACTATAGCGGTACTTGCAGTAGTAATTTTCCTGTTAGCTTTATTTGAAGGCCACCCCGCCGCAGTTGAACATTATTACTCCAGGGGGATTTATGTATTTATTTGCCGGGTAATACACCCTGTTCTTAACCTGTTCCCGTTCAGCGTGGGCGATGTATTATATATCGTTGTTGTAGCTTATTTGATCTATTTTGTATGCAGGCTGATCGTCCTGGTTTTTAAGAAACAATTTAAACGTGCGGGTAACTCTTTATTGGGTTTGGTAATAAGTGTACAGGCGGCCCTGCTAATTTTTTACCTGTTTTGGGGGTTAAACTATTTCAGGCCGCCGGCAGCCCAACGGCTCGGCCTGCGCGACACGAATTATACCACTGCCGATCTGCAGGCTGTTACCTGTATTATTATTGACAGCGCCAATGCCTGCCGTGCACGCATTAACAATGCCGATACCTTGCAAAACAATGCCACAATTTACCAAACCGCAGTAAAGGCAGTTAGCAAACTTTCGGCTGATTCTGCCGATTTCCGTACCTGGCAACCCGATATTAAGCCATCTATACTTACACCTTTGATGAATTACATGGGCACTTCGGGTTATTATAACCCTTTTACCACCGAAGCGCAGATGAATTACCAGATACCGATTTTTGAACGTTCGTTTGTGGCCTGCCATGAAATGTCGCACCAGATGGGTTACGGGCCCGAGGATGAGGCCAATTTTGCAGGTTTTCTGGCGGGGATCGGTTCGCACGACAGGCTGTTGCGTTACTCGGCCTACCAGGCGGCCCTTGATGAATGTATGCACGCACTGCGCCGCAGGGATACCGCGGCAAACAATGAGTTAAAAACACACCTGTCAATAGCTGTTAGGGGTGATTTTAAAGCCGAACGCGCTTACTGGCTTTCTTTCCGAAGCAAGGCAGGTATTTTAAGCAGTATTTTTTACGATGATTATTTAAAGGCTAATAACCAGCCGAAAGGTTTAGGTACTTATAATCAGATGGTGTTGCTGCTAATGGCCTGGTATAAAAAGTGAAAGATATTCTTAACTGTAAGATACCAAACCCTTAAACAGCGAATAATAATTCCTGATATGATTTTCAAGCTGCCTAACCATAGATTTTCTGAGCCGCCCCGTTCTGCGCACGCATTTATGCTGAGGCGTAAAATCAACTTCGCCTAAAACTTTACCCTGCTCAATAACCCGGAAGTTTCCGGCCTCGCCTGGTAAAACAGTTAAATTATGTTGCCTGTTCGCCATGTCGATCAATACATGAAACTGGCGCTGCGGCATAAACCCTACTTGCTGTGACATAGTTACCCCCGGTTTTAGAGTTTAACAAATTTTATGATAGCTGGGTATTAGAATAACAAATTTATAATAGTTATATAATCATAACAAATTATTTAAAGCAATAGTATTTAAAGACTTAATTTCTGCCTTAAAAGTCTCTATACAAATATAAATTATTAACTATAAAGGTATAACTAACTAAATGTTAAATTTATACTTACAGGTATTGCGTTATAATTTGCTGTAGCTGGCCGGCCTGCACTACGCCGCTTTGCCGCCATTTGGTTTGCCCGTTTTGAAATATCATGAGCGTAGGTACGCTTTGTATCTTGTAAGCGCTCGCCGCTGCCGGATTTTTGTCAATATCTATTTTAATAATGGTAACCTTATCGCCCATATTGGTTTTAAGTTCTTTTAAAATAGGGGGCATCATTTTGCATGGGCCGCACCATTCAGCCGAAAAGTCAACCAGTACAGGTTTTTCAGACGCTATGATCTCCTGGAAATTTGCCATATTATTTTATCGGGTAAACTATAAAACCACCCCGTCTTCGGTAAATTTTAAGTCGCCATTTCCGGCTTGCGCGAATGTTGCGTAGCCGTTATCGTTAATAAACAGTTTTTCGTTTTCAGCTAAAATATGTAACCCTCCCGATTCAAAGTCACCCGTTATGCGTATTACCGCGACGGGCGCGTTTACCAATAGCTCGCCGGTAATATTTAGCTCTAACCCCATCGCCGACCGGTCATCTAACTGGTGCACATGCAGTACCACCGTACCGTCGGGCCTTAAAACTTTAACATGATCGCGCCCTGTTTCAACCGTAAAAACCGAGTTTATTTCAACCCAATTATTATTTATTACGATCGAATTGCCTCCCAAATCCTTAATGTCGGCATCAATGGCCAAAGCCGATTCCGGCTCATTGTCGTGGTAAATCGAACGTATTCTTAATATTTCTTTTGAATGGCCCCCCTCAACAGCAGTAATTACACCGCTGGGTACTATAAAGGCACTTGTGCCAATAATAAACGCGTATTTCATGATCTTTTACAGGTTTTAATTATTACACAACATTCAAACTAAAAAAATGTGTTGATTTTTTAAAAGATCTGATCTGAATTTTACAAAACAATTAAAAACGGGTAGGCAGTAGGCAGTTCTCAGTTAGCAGGGGGTATTGCACATTTGCTGCAAACTGCAAACTGAGAACTGCCAACTAAATCTTCTGCGCCTTTTTCTGTGCTAATAGTGCCAGCTCCGTGGCTAAAAAACAATGTTCCTGCGGCATAGCGGTTTCTGTGCGGTTAATAATGTCGTTAACCAATTGTTCGCCAAAAGGCAGGGGTTCTTTACTGCAATCGAAATACTTAATTTCTTTTTGATTGGCCAGGAAAAGGTGATCGCCACCGGGGCGGCCCGCAATATCAATAGTTTTACGCACCTCAATATAGCCGTCTGTCCCCAGTATGGTTAAGCGGCCATCTCCGAATGTGGGTATAGCATCGGGGGTAAACCAATCCAGCCGGATGTAGCCCATGCCGCCATTTCCGCGCAGCATAACATCGCCAAAATCCTGTATTTTGGGGTATTGCGGATGATTAATATTGCCAACCTGCGATGCCACAATTTCGGCCCTGGTGGTACCGGTAAAGTACAGGTACTGATCGAATTGATGCGAGCCTATATCGGTTAAAATGCCGCCGCAATATTTAATATCAAAATACCATTCGGGCCGGGTTTTAGGGCTCATTTTATGCGGCGCTATATTAATGGTTTGTATCACTTTGCCTATAGCGCCAGCCTTAACCAGTTCACCCGCTTTAACGGTTGCCCTGCTTTCGAACCGCTCACTATACATGATGGAGTAAATGCGTTTGGTCGCTGCCTGCACACGGCGCACTTCGGCAAATTGTTCTAAAGTAATAATACCCGGTTTATCAACCAGGTAATCCTTACCGTGTTGCATTACACGAATACCCAGCGGCGCACGGTCAACCGGGATACCTGAACTTAGTATCAGCTGAACGGAAGGATCTCCCAATATTTCATTTTCACTGCCTGCGAGCTTTGCCTGCGGATATTTTTTGGCAAATGCCGCAGCAAGATCAGCCTCCTTCGCATAAAAGGAAACGAGCTGGCCGCCACCCCGGGTTACGGCGTCAACCATGCCATAAATATGAGTATGGTTAATACCTATAACAGAGAATTTGATCTTCGTTTCTATCGATTTCATTGGAGTATTTACAACGGGTTGGTGTACCAACTGCGAAGTCGTGGATAAGGGGAGCGCCGGCAACAGCACCATACCGGCGGCTGCCGTTGCGGTGTCTTTTATAAAATCGCGCCGGTTTAGTTCTTCCATAATTAAGCCTTTAGCTCATCATATCGTGATAAAGCAGTGTTGAATAAAATTACGGCATAGTATATGATATAATTTTTTTGAAGGTAACAAATTATCTTAAAGCAGCGGAATGTGATCATATTTTAGAGCATCCTGTGATTTTTATTTCACGTGCAATTGTAATTAATATTTTATAAAACAAATTTAGCCCTACTAATATTATATGCTTTTAAATAATAAAAGCTAACGCTAAAATTATATTGTATGAAAATTATTATCCTTTAAATGAATAAAACTCAACAAGAAAAAAACCTTGTTCATCATCCGGCCTTACCCAAAACCCCCACAGGTATTTTAGGATTAGATGAAATAACCATGGGCGGTTTCCCCAAGGGCAGGCCCACGTTAATTTGCGGCGAAGCAGGCTGCGGTAAAACATTAATGTCGATTGAATTTTTAGTTCGCGGGGCAATGGAGTTTAATGAGCCCGGGGTGTTTATGGCTTTTGAAGAAAAGGCTGCCGAATTAACCATGAACGTAGCCTCATTAGGCTTTGACCTGGATAAATTACAGGCCGATAAGAAAGTAAAGCTGGACTATGTGCATATAGACCGCAGCGAAATAGAAGAAACCGGCGAATATAACCTGGATGGGTTATTTATACGGCTGGGCTATGCTATTGATAGCATTAAAGCTAAACGGGTAGTATTAGATACCCTTGAAAACCTGTTTTCGGGGCTAAGTAACCAAACTATTTTACGCGCGGAATTGCGCCGCCTTTTTCAATGGTTAAAAGATAAAGGCGTTACCGCGGTTATTACCGGCGAAAAAGGCGATGGCGCCTCACTTACCCGGCAAGGGCTGGAAGAATATGTATCAGATTGTGTTATTTTATTAGATCACAGGGTAGTTAACCAAATATCAACCCGCCGTTTACGGATCATTAAGTACCGCGGCTCTGTGCATGGCACCAACGAATATCCTTTTTTAATTGATGAAGAAGGTATATCTGTATTGCCTATAACTTCTTTAAAGTTAGAAAAGGAAGTATCATCACAAAGAATATCATCCGGTATTCCCGCTATGGACAGTATGCTGGGCGGAAAAGGATTTTTTAGGGGCAGCAGCGTATTGGTATCGGGCACGGCAGGCACGGGTAAAACCAGCATTGCCGCTTATTTTGCCAATGAAACCTGTAAACGTAATGAACGCTGCATATATTTTGCTTTCGAAGAATCGCCCAAACAGATCATTCGCAATATGCATTCTATCGATGTTGACCTTCAAAAACATGTTGATAAAGGGATTTTGAAATTTCATGCCTCGCGCCCAACATTACATGGCCTGGAGATGCATTTGGTTGCTATTTATAAAATTATCAAAAAATTTAAACCAAGTGTTGTTATTCTCGACCCCATAACCAACTTAATAACTGTAGGCTCGGTAAGCGAAGTAAAAGCGATGCTGATAAGGTTAATTGATTTTTTACAGGAAGAACAAATTACCGTGATGTTTACAGCGTTAACACTAAATAATATTGTTAATGAACAAACAGATGAGGGGGTATCGTCGTTAGTTGATGCATGGATATTGGTGAGGGACATTGAATTTAACGGCGAACGGAACCGCGGTATGTATATCATGAAATCGCGCGGAATGAAACACTCGAACCAGGTAAGGGAGTTTATAATTACCGATAAAGGGCTCGACCTGGTAGAAGTTTACCTGGGCCCCGAAGGTGTACTTACCGGCTCGGCGCGTGAAGCACAAAAAATACAGGAACAAACCGGCGAGATATTGCGCGATTTTGCTGTAAGCAGCAAGGACCGCGAATTACTTCGTAAACGTAAAGTTTTAGAAGCAAAAATATCAAACCTGCAAATGGAGTTTGAATCGGCAGAAGACGAACTGAATAAAATGTACCAGCAGGAAGAACTTGTCAAACAGCTCGGCAATAATAACAGGCAGGAAATTACAAACAGGCGCAGAGACAACGGTGACGGGAAAAATGAAAACAGTAAAAAATAATATGGTAAAACAAAAAGAAGTAAAAGCCTATGAGTTAAGGTTATACATCGCCGGAAAAACAGCAAAATCAGCTCTGGCACTGGTTAATTTGAAAAAATATTGTGAAGAGCATTTACACGGGCAATATAAAATTGAGGTAATTGACCTGTTGATGCAACCGCAATTGGCCGAAGGCGACCAGATATTTGCTGTACCAACACTGGTGCGCAAGGTACCAGAGCCTATAAGAAAAATTATCGGGGATCTTTCAAATGAAGAAAAAGTATTAGTGGGTTTAAACATTCGGCCTGCATAGACAAATTAAATATAAATGACAGCGAAAAAGCAAGTGCCCGAAGATAATGAAAATGAGGTTTATCAATTACGCTTGTTTGTAACCGGCGCGTCGCCAAATTCAACACGTGCCATATTGAATTTAAAAGAAATATGCGATACCTTTTTAAAAGAAAGGTACGAACTGGAGATCATTGACGTTTACCAGCAGCCTTTAATAGCGCAGCGTGAACAAATAATTGCGCTGCCCCTGCTGGTTAAAAGGGCGCCGGGTATTGAACGCCGGTTAATAGGAGATATGTCAAACAGGGAGCGGGTATTGCGAGGGCTTGGTATAGGCTGATATTTATTAATGGAACACTCGAAATTAACATATGACGAGTTGTTAAGCGAAAACCATGAGCTTCGCTTACAACTGGAGGAAGCAAATGATGCCTTTCAAGCCATCCGTACCGGCCAGGTTGACGCATTGGTTATGCAGGGCGAGAACGGGCACCAGCTTTACACTTTAAAAACTGCCGATCAAACTTACCGCATGTTCATCGAAAAAATGAATGAGGGCGCAGTTACCCTTAACCATGCCGGGCTTATACTTTACTGTAATTCGCGTTTTGCCGAAATGGTGGGCCTGCCTTTGGAAAAAGTAATAGGTTTATCATTCGGTACTTTTATACCCTGTGAATTGCATGATAAATTTAATTCATTGATAAAAAACGCCTGGCAAAATGAGTGTAAACAAGAGATAGAATTGAGCAGTAAAAATAACATGATAACCTGCCTTTTATCATGCAATACACTTGAACTGGACGACGGTGTTGCTTTAAGCATTATCCTTACTGACCTGACTGTTCAAAAAAATGCCGAACGAGAATTAAAGATACGCAATGAACAGCTTGCCGAAGCCCAAAGTATTACCGAAAAGCTGAATGATGAACTGGAAGATACTGTAAAAAGCAGGACAGCTGATTTGCTGATAAGCCGCGAACATTTTAAATTATTAGCTAACAACATCCCGCAAATGACGTGGACCAACCTGCCCGACGGTAAAGTTGATTTTTATAACCAGCGTTGGTTTGAATATACCGGGCTTAAACCAACAAACACAGATTCGGATTGGCAAACTATAATTCATCCGGATGACCGGCCCTTAAGCATGGAAAAATATAAATCTGCGCTGCAAACAGGCGAGGTGTTTGAGGTGGAGAACCGGTATAAAAGGCACGATGGTGTTTACCGCTGGCACTTAAACAGGGCCATTCCTTTGCGCGATGAAGCCGGGGAAATAATTTTTTGGGTAGGCACCGCTACTGATATTGAGGATCAGAAAAAAGAACTTGAAAAAAAGGATGAATTTATAGGTATAGCCAGTCACGAACTTAAAACACCTTTAACCAGCGTAAAGGGTTATTTACAAATTATTGGCCATAAAAAAGAAATCCTTCCTGATGCGGTAAAACAATATATTGATAAAGCCATAACTTCTCTAAATAAATTACAGTGGTTAGTAAATGATCTGCTGGATGTGAGCAAAATACAGGCCGGCAGGTTAGAATACAGCCTGCATAAAATTGACCTGACAGAGCTGGTAAGCTTATGTACCGAAAATGCAAGGCATATTTATCCTTCACACGTTTTTGAAAGCCAACCAGAAACAGGGCTTTTCATTACCGGCAATGAAGAACGGCTGGAGCAGGTATTAATGAATTTGATCAGTAACGCAGTAAAATATTCGCCGGCAAACAAGAATATTATTATAAAAGCCAATAAGAGGCGGAATAAGGTGCGCGTCTCGGTTACTGATTTTGGTATAGGCTTATCAGAAGAACAGAAAGGGCGCATATTTGAGCGCTTTTACAGGGTAGAAGACAAAAAATATATGTCGAGCGGTTTGGGGATGGGGCTCTATATATCGCAGGTGATCCTTGCAAATAATGGGGGTAAAATTCGCGTTGACAGTAAGCCGGGTAAGGGAGCAACTTTTTATTTTGATCTGCCGGTAAGCAAATAAACTTGCTGTCATTCTCCCTGTATTAGCGAGTGAAATGACAGCAAGTTGGTATAATATTACTACTGCTTAAATATAGCGGCAAACTTGGTTTCGTAATCCTTTATTTGGGCCTGCAGCTTATTGTATAAATCTGTTTGATGATTATTCTTAGCCTCGTCAGCCATAGCGCCGATGAGCTGGATGCCAATTTGCGCGTCGCGCGGGCTAAATGTGTTTGAATTGACTTCCAATTGCGTATAATAATAATCTAACTGGTCGGTGGCGTAATTGTCAATATTGTTTACGTATTTGGTTCCTAAAGTTAGATCATGCAACTGGTAAGCCGTTTGCGCTATAAAAAATTTACTGCTTAACGAGTGCATATCAATATTAATGTCGGGCATTACTTCATCATATTTATGCAGTACCTTTAGGGCCAGGTCCGGGTGGCCTTCATGTACCAGGCTTTGCGCCAGGTCAAGAAACGTGCTTGTCATTACCGGGTAAAACATAGTGGTTGATTCATGGTCAAGGTAACGCGCGGTTTTAAAGTTGCCAAATTTAAACTTGTTCATTACGTTATCATACATTACCATGGTATTGGTTTTACCGGCCTGGTCTTTGTTGGCGGTATCAACCTTCAAAGGCATTAAATGATATACAAACCCTTCTTTATACAGGTAAGGCTGCATGCCTATCAGGTTTTCGCTGCCCACGGTAACCGTAAAGCATATAGGCCTTTTCCAGTTATTATGCGCCAGGATATCCAGCATTGCCAGGTTATCCTTCATTACATAATTAGAAGTATATTTCCATTTCATAGTATCGGCTATCATGCTCTTTTGAGATGCCGGCACCACGCCATCCTTAATTACTTCATCGGGATTAATGGTTATTTTAAAATTTTTGGTGGGCAGGTAGTTGGCAATATCGCCGCTTTGATATTGCGTCATCATGCGCTGATCATCTGATGATATAAAATCAAAAACATCTTTTACTTCGGTATAGCCCGGTATCTTCATATCCTTAAAATAGATCACATCGCGCACACCATCCTTATATTTATCATAAGGCATGGTTATGGGTAATGCCGCCGCTTCATTCATTTTGCGGGTCATTTGCAATATGTACCAGTCGCCGGTAAACAAGCTAAGGTTTACAATACGCACATCGGGCCTTATGTTCTCCACCTCCTGGTCATACCATAACGAATAGGTATCATTGTCGCCATAAGTAAACAAAATAGCATTTGGCGGGCACGATATTAAATAATCATAAGCCATATCGTGCGGTGTCAGTTTTGTTGAGCGGTCATGATCTTTCCATTCCTCAGCAGCCAACACTGTCGGCACGGCCACCAAACAGACCAGGGTGGCGGCAATGGCGGCCCCTTTAGCTTTTATGGCTTTCTTTAGTAAGTCGGCAAGGGCTAAAACACCCAAACCTATCCATATAGCAAAGGCGTAAAACGAACCTACATACGAGTAATCCCGTTCGCGTGGCTGTACGTGTTCCTGGTTAACGTATATTATTATAGCCATGCCGGTAAAGAAAAATAGCAATGCTATAATAAGCGCGTCACGTTTTTTGCGCTGAAAATGGAACCATGCGCCAATTAAGCCTAAAATCAAAGGCAGCGCAAATAAAGGTGTGTAAGTAGTGCTATGCGTTACTGATTTAGGCAAATGCTTAAACCCGTCAAAAATTCCCGTCGTCCAGTCGCCATCAACATAACCATGAAAACTAAATGGACTTAACGTTTGCTGCTGGCCATCCTGGTCATTTACGCGTCCGGCAAAATTCCACATAAAGTATCTTATATACATCTGGTAAGTTTGCCAGCTAAAAAACCATTTTAAATCGTCGCCAAATGTGGGTACATCGTTTTGGTTTAATTGCAGCCACTGCCTGTAAAATTGCGGATCATCACCTTCCTGGCTCCATATACGCGGAAAAATAGTAGTATGATCATAAACAACATTCTGTTTTTTGCCCGATACCTCGTATTGGGTTTTACCCTTACGGTATAAAGTAGCGCCCTCGGTTTGATCGATTGGTTTGGCGTCAAAATATGGCCCGTATAACAAGGGTGTTTCACCATATTGTGTACGGTTAAGGTAACTGTTTAGGGTGAAGGCATTATCGGCATGGGTATTATCCAAATTGGGGTTGGCTATGGCGCGTATAGGTATATACACAAACGAACTGTAACCAAAATAAATAAAAGCCACACATAAAAGTGCCAGGTTTAAAACAGGCTTGCGGCTGCGTATGCTGTATCGTATGCCCACAATCAGCAGGCCTATGAGCAATAAAAAGAAAAAAACCGCGCCGGTGCCAAAGCCCAGGCCGAGCCCGTTAACAAAAAACAGGTCGAAATAAGCGGCTAATTGAATACTAAATTGCCTTATGCCGAATTGTACCGCGCCCAATATCAATATACTGACAAAAAAGGCGATCATGCCGTTTTTAACGGTTATTTTCTTGGTCCTGCGGAAATAATATACCAGCGATATTGCGGGTATAGTTAACAGGTTAAGCAGGTGTATGCCTATTGAAAGGCCTATTACATACGCTATAAATATGAGCCATTTATCAGCGCCGGGTTCATCGGCGTGGGCATCCCATTTTAAAATGGCCCAGAATACAATAGCTGTACATAACGAAGAAAGCGCGAATACTATGGTTTCAACAGCCGAAAACCAAAAGGTATCAGTAAATGTAAAAGCTAAAGCGCCAACCAAACCTGCACCCATTATTAATAGGGTGCGGTTTTTATCTTCTTCGCCTTCGGCAACAGGTAGCAGTTTTTTTGCAAGCGCGGTTATGGTCCAGAACAGGAACATGATGGTTGCCCCGCTGGCTATTGCCGAGCCCATATTGGTAAAATAGGGCACTTTGGCATTATTACCGAATGAAAGCAGCGAAAACAATTTGCCCAGCATGGCAAATACCGGGTAACCGGGCTGGTGGGCAACCTGCAAACGGAAGGCACATGATATAAATTCGCCGCAATCCCAAAAACTTACGGATGGCTCTAAGGTTAAAATATAGGTAACAGAAGCTATAACAAAGCAAAGCCAGCCTAACAGGTTATTGATCTTTTTGTATTGCATGGATATAAAACGGTTTATTACTCAGTAAATATCAGGATTTTATGAATTAGTTTTTCAAAATATACCTGTTCATTAACATCTTTTAACAAATAATGATTAAAAAAAAACATCAGCCGCAAAGATGATAAAATTACTTTAAGAGTTATAAAGGCTTTGTTAAAACTTTAAGGCTAACCCCAGGTTAAAATAAAATACAGATGACTGGCTGGATAACCCCAGCGTTTTTACAATAGCTGCCGATTGAAACTGGTTTTGCGCCAGGGCATAGATGGGCGTGAACTGGAATATAAAACTGCCTGTTTTATATTCTACAGGTACAGAAAATTCATAATCGAGCACTTTATATTCGCTTAGTTGGGCAGTATAAGCAGCAAGCAAACTTGTTTCTGCTGCATCTCGTTTTGCATTTTTTAACTTGTGGTAAACCAGGTAGCCATCGTAAAAATTTTGCGTGCCTGAATTTGCGGCTACTGTGGGCGATACCAGCAATATATCCTTCGTTGCAAACAGGCCTTCGGTAATAAAATCATGCGATAACCCTAAATTCAGAAAGACATCTCCATTTACACCCTGTTTATTAATGTTATAATCTACGTCCATTGGGGGGCTTATAATATCGCCGATATCATAAGTAAGATTGCCGTTAAATGTACTACTAATGGATGATGAGATCTGTGTACTGGTTGAACTGTAAAACAGTTTTGAATAAGATATGCCGCCCGACAGGTCATCGGTAATATCAAAATCATAGCCCAGCGAAAGATCGCCACCGTCGATTTTATTTTTCTTACGGTTGGGAATAATATCAAAGCTTCCGGAAATATAAATACCCGATTTAAAGGTATACTTGATCTCGGGGATAATAGTTGGTGTTCGCACCGTATCTGCCCGCCCCATAAAAACGTTATCTCTTACATAATTAACACCAAATTTTACGAAATCCTTTTTATGGTCTGTTTTTTTAACCGTATCGGTTTTAGCTTTAATACTGTCCTTTTTGGTTTGACTTAACGCTATATAAGCATTGCAGGTAAACGCGCATACTAATGCTATGGTGTAAAATTTAATGGCCATAAGTATAAAATAGGGGTAATAATTGGTTAAAGTTATAAGACCGCTGGGATATTTTATGGTTTAGTTATAAAATATTTATTTCTCCATATTAAACCATGTATTATTTATAACGTCGTAATGTAAAATACATGTTACACAAAACAACAAATTAAAAAACTACTATTATGAAAAGATTTGGTTTAACAGCTGCTGCAATATTATTAGCTGCAGCAACATTCGCACAAACAACCACTACCCCTGTTACAACTACCCCAACACCCCGCACACCTGCCGAAAAAGCACAAATGAAGGACCTGCGTACAGATGTTCGCGCGTATGACAAAGACAAGGCTGAAGCTAAAGCAGCAGTTAATAAAGGCAACTTTGCAGCCGCTAAAACTGATATTGCCAACGCCCAAACTGCACGTGCGGATATTAAAACAGATGCCGCTACTTTAAAAAGTGAAGGTGTTAAAACCCCTGTAAAAACGGCCGATAAGCAAGTGAAAGTGAGCGATGAAAAAGCGGTTAAAACTACAATAACTGATATTCATGCCGACAAAACTGCCGAACAAGCCGATGTTAAAGCCGGAAATATAAAAGCAGCGCAAGCTGAACAGGCAGATATTAAGGCCGACCGTAAAACTTTAAAAGCAGATATTAAACAAGCGCGCCGCGATGGTATTAAACACCCAGTACGCAAGGCCAAGTAATTTTGATAAGTGACGGTGAATAAAAGCGCCCCGGGTTACCGGGGCGCTTTTTTGTGCTTGAATAAATTCGATCCCGGTAACTATGCACACCCAACGATCTTCTTTGTGTTCCTGCCCCAAAAACAGCTATTAAACCCTTTTCATATCTTTGCGCCTGTATGAAATACCTGCGCCTGTTATTATTTCCTTTTTCATTGCTCTACGGGTTGGTAGTTATAGTGCGCAACTGGTGTTATGACGCAGGCCTGTTTCGGAGCCGGCTGTTTGACATACCGGTTATATCAGTTGGTAATTTAGAAGCCGGTGGCGCGGGCAAAAGCCCTATGGTTGAGTATCTCATCCGCCTGTTAAAAAACAATTATAAACCGGCCATATTAAGCCGTGGCTACGGCAGGAAAACCACGGGCTACCAAATTGCTTCGGGCGCCGCCACTGCCGCGCAGGTAGGCGATGAACCCGCGCAGTTCAAACACAAATTTCCGGATATTACCGTAGCCGTGTGCGAGAAAAGGGTTGTTGGAATAGAAAAACTTAAAAACGGCCACGACCTGGTGATCATGGACGATGCCTACCAGCACCGCGCGGTTAAGCCGGGGTTGAGTATCTTATTGTTCGATTATAATAATTTGAACAAACCCCACCTGCTATTACCTGCCGGCAATATGCGTGAACCATTTAGTGGTCGCTGGCGTGCTGATATGATCGTAGTAAGCAAATGCCCGGAGACATTAAGTACAGTTGAGCAAGCTAAAATAGCGGCCAGCATAGCGCCGCTGCCTTACCAGCAGCTATTTTTTACTGCTATAGCTTACCAGCCTTTACAGGATATGGAAGGCAACGCGGCAACAATTAGTTTGGATAAGGATACCACCGTTTTTTTATTGACCGGTATTGCCAACGCCGGTCCGCTGGTTGATTATATTAAAAAGCATACCCCGCACGTTATACATCATAATTATCCCGATCATCATCACTTTAGCTTAAAAAATATCACTAAACTTGCCCTTGAATTTGAAACCTGTGCCGCAGAAAAAAAAGTGCTCATAACAACAGAAAAGGATGCACAGCGTTTAGGAGAACAAGAATTGCTGCCGCTTGTTAAACAATTGCCGGTTTTGGTAATACCTATATGCGTAAAATTTTTATACAGCGAACAGCAGCAGTTTGACCAACTTGTTATTGAATATGTCGGAAAATATAGAGAGCACCACCAGTTACATTAAAAGCCGAATTGGCGATTTTGAGCCCGAAGCGGGCATAATTTTAGGAACGGGCTTAGGCGCCCTGGTTAGCGAGATCGATGTTGAAAAACAGTTCATGTATTCAAACATTCCCGATTTTCCTATTTCTACGCTGGAGTTTCATTCGGGTAAACTCATATTTGGCACACTGGCCGGTGTAAAAGTAGTTGCCATGCAGGGCCGTTTGCATTATTATGAAGGTTATAATATGCAGCAGATCACCTTCCCCGTAAGGGTGATGAAAATGCTGGGGATAAAAACCCTGTTCGTATCAAACGCGAGCGGCGCCTTAAACCCCGCTTTTAAAAAGGGCGACCTGATGGTGATCGAAGACCATATCAATCTACAGCCCGATAATCCGTTGCTGGGCAGGAATGATTCAAGCCTGGGGCCGCGTTTTCCTGATATGAGCGAACCCTATAACCACGTGTTAATTGACAAAGCTTTAGCCATCGCCTCAAAAAACAATATACTTTGCCATAAAGGCGTATATGTTGCCGTAACCGGCCCCAACCTGGAAACAAGGGCCGAGTATAAATATTTAAGAATAATTGGGGGCGATGCAGTTGGAATGAGCACCGTGCCCGAAGTAATAGTAGCCAACCACATGGGCCTGCCGGTATTTGCCATATCGGTATTGACCGACGAGGGTTTTCCCGAACAGCTAAAACCTGTTTCGGTGGAAGAAATAATAGCGGTGGCCCAGGCCGCCGAACCCAAAATGACATTGATACTTAAAGAATTGATTGCCGGTTTAAATGCCCGATAAGTTAAAATACATCCTGGTATTGCTGATCTGTATTACGGCGCAGGCAACACTTGCACAACAATATAACCCTGCTTTCCCTCCGCAGCGGATGCCCAGCGGTTTTGTGGGCGATACGTCGGCGTTAAAAGCGTCAGGCAAGGGCCCGCTTACCGCCGAACAACAAATGGATACGTTGCGTAAGCGCGAAGAAAGCAGGCGCGACTCGGTAATTTTCACCTCAAAGTTTATCAAAATAACCAATGAAGCCTTACTTAGAGACAGCACACAGCTGTTTCCTATTGATACAACACTGGCAAATTTTGAAAACTACAGCGTACTTTTTCAGCCGCGATCGCCTAAAATAAGTTTGGGCAGCACCCTGGGATTGGCAACGAGAAGTTTATTGTTCGAGCCATCGAAAATTATTGGTTTTGATGTAGGCATGCACGCCCTTGACCCCTACCTGTTAACCGCGCAGGATATACAATATTACAATGCCCGCGTGCCGTTAACCATATTATCGTTATTTACCGCCAACAAAGCCGAACAATTATTTAAAATACTGCATACGCAAAATATTAAACCTAACTGGAATGTTGGTTTTAACCTGAATTTTATAGGCTCACGGGGTTTTTATGCCAGTAACCTTGTACTGGGGCAAAATGTGAGCGATTTAAACGCGGCGGTTTTTACCTGGTACGAATCAAAAAGCAAGCGTTATAACCTGCTGGCCAACCTGGTGTTCAATAACCTGAAATCGCCCGAAACCGGGTCGATATTAAACGATTCGGTTTTTACAAGCACGAAGGGTTCGTTTGATAAGACCACCGAACCGGTACGGTTGCCCAATACCTTTGAGAACTGGAAAACCGGGGGCTTTTATATTAAACAGTTTTATTATATAGGCCGTATAGATACCTTGAACAAAAAAAATTCAGCTAACATATTGCCCACACAACGGGTAGCATATACCTTTAATTATAATGTTACCACGTATGAGTTCCTGCAAAATGACCTGGATACCTATCATGTATTTCCTGATTACTACTTTAGCTCGAACAGGTCGAGAGATTCGTTGAGCTTAACGCATCTGCAAAATGATTTTTCATACAGCTTTTACCTGCGCGGCAAGTCGCAGCAGTTTGTGAAGAATGAATTGAAGCTCGACCTGGGGCTCACGCACGATCTTTATCATTATACCCAATACGTAAGCGATACTACCGTTAATCAATTCGGCATAAAGCTAAGGGCACCCGACCAGAAACAGAGCGCTACCTTCCAGAATATTACTGTTAAAGGCAAACTAAGCTATCGCTTTAGCGATAAAATAAATTTAGAAGCCAATATAAATCAGATAGCTGCAGGGCGTAATTTCGGCGATTTTATGTACGATGCCAAAGCATTATTAGCCGGAAACAATAAAGAAGGTAAAATTATACTGGATGGTTATATACAAAGCAGTTCGGCGCCGTTGGTGGCTACTAACTGGATATCAAACCACTATATATTTCACAATAACTTTCACAACCAAAAAACCACCAGCGTCTCTTTTAACTATATCAATAATGCCCTGCAGCTTGACCTGAAGGCGGAGTACTTTTTAATTGCCGATTACCTGTATTTTACCGCGCAGCCGGGCGGTATCGACGCGCACCCGGTTCAGTTAACAAACCCTATTAATTTGCTTAAGGTAAGCTTCGGTAAAAACCTTTCATGGCACGACCTGCACTTTGATAATTTTTTAGTGTACGAAAAAACAGATTATCAATCAACCTTGCGCGTACCCGAACTGTATACCTATAGCAGCCTGTATTACAATTCGTTTTTGTTTAATGCCTTACATACATCAGCGGGCATGGATGTGCGTTACAACACGCCCTACACCGCGCCATCATACGCCGTCGGGTTGGGGCAGTTTTATACCGGGCCAAATGTTACGTTCTCATCATACCCGGTGGCAACTGTATTTTTAAAGGGAGCCATACAAAAAACAAATCTTTTTGTGGCGTACGATTATGCCAACCAGGGGTTGTTCAGCAAGGGGTATTACACCGTATACCGCTACCCGCAGCAGGACCATGTACTTAAATTTGGCGTGAGTTGGATGTTTTTTGAGTAATACCTTAAAATTCGGGCGGGGTGTCAGCCTGAGCCCCGTCGAAGGGTGAGCGTAAAGGCCCTCGCACATGCTTCGACGGGGCTCAGCATGACACCCATTTTTTATTTCCCCTTTACCACATTAAAAATTTTCTCTCCATAAGTAACACCCTCCTTACCGGTTATACCCTGTACCACTATTTTAAACCTGCCGGTGATATCGCTGGTATAAAAGGACAATCCGGTATCTCTTAACGAGGATACTTTTAACCGGTAATTCCAGTAAACGGTCGAAACGTAATCCGGAAGGGAGGAGCTCTCTTTGTCATAATCAACCGGGTAAAACTCCTGGGCGTAATAAACGCCCTTAAATTTACCGGCGTTGGCTACACAACCCAAATACTGTGTTTTGTTGCCGGCCAATAAATTCGCCGGTGTATAGTAATATTGTCCTTTAACCGGTGGCTTGTTATCCGGTTCATGGGGGTGATTGGGGCAATTTAAAATATTAAACCGGCATACATAATCGCCGCACGCGTTCATTCCATATAATCCGTCATCGCCGTTTCCATTTATCCTTACTTCTTTCAAATGATGTGCATGTTCATTTTCGGGTATCTCCAGGTAACTGCTGTTTTCCGGGGGCCTGGTTTCGTGATCCTCGGGTATTGCCCGGGAAGCTAATGCCTTGTCAAAAGAAACGTAAGGATCTTTTATTATTGTTCTGTAATCCTTCGGATCTTTTCCAATTACGAGCAGGTTTACCCACTTTCCCGGAAGCGTAAGTAAATTTGAGTCGGCCAATGTAAAGGCCCCCGTTTTGGTGGTTGTTGTAATGTTAAGAGGCTGGGCCAAATTAACTATATCAACACTGTGTTTTATGGGCTCACCAAGCCAATCCCCTTTAAAACTTCGGGGCCGGTCAGCAATCCAGTACACATCCCCACCAAAACTCAGGTAACTGTTTTGTTTTATCGTATCATCAGGCATAGCTTTCAGCATGTCCATCCAGGTATAACGGCTCCAGCCTTTTATCAACAATATATCTTCCAGGTATTTTTTATCACCGGCCCCAAAATAGCTTTCCCTTACCGGCAGTTCGCCCAGGTCGTGTTTCAAATAAAAATAGCTTTCAATATCATTTTTTTTATTCAGGCTAATGCGATTTTCCTGCACACAGGCAACGGATACCAAACCTGAATTGGGCATGTTGGCATCCATCTTTATTTTCACATTCACTTTCTGGCGGGTGGTATATTCGTCTTTATCCGTTGTTACCATCAACGGCTCCCTTTTATCATAATGGGCAAAGAACAGCCGTTCGGCAAAGGGCCGGCCCAGGCTGTCGGTCAGGGTAAGCTCAGCCAGGCCTTTGGGAAGGTCGCTGATTGCCAGTTCCAGGTTTTTTACCCCTGTGGTCATGTTCAGAGGCTTCGTAAAGAATACTTCCCGGTAATTATGCCCGGTGAGGTAAAGCTTTTCCTGTTGGTTATCTTTAATAGTAACGGTTAAGGTATCGTTCACTACCGCATCGTTTACCGAGAGCGTGGGGCCGGCGGTCAGCGGCTGAGGCAACAGGTAACTGGTATCTTTTTTATTTCCATTGTAAAGTTTCAGGCTATAGCTATGCCCGGCTTTAGGTGTAAGCGTAAATCTGCCCAGGCCGAAGCTGTTGGTTGTTAGGGTATCGATCACTTTTTCACCATCCAGCAAAAATTCGTTCGCGCCAAGCGGCGCTCCCGCGGCGGTGCGCACTTCCAGGCCTACCGTACAGGGCAGGCCATTTACCAGGTTGCCCCCTTCGGGGAAAAAGTGTACCATAGCCGGGCCGGGGCGGGCGGGCAGCGCCATGCTGATATCCCTGGTTTCGCCTTTATAGCTCAGTTGCACATGCAGCAGGTTATTTCCCGGCACCAGCAAGTGCGACGGTATGGTAAAAATGTATTGCCGATCGGCTTTTGCTTCGCCTTTCATTAAGGGATGGGCGCTGCTGCCCACAAAATAACGAAAGCCTATCTGCGGCGGCGGTGTTTGCTTGTCAGGGTCTGGATCGGGGCCGGGCACACCCACCAGCAGCATTACTTTTTGTTCGGCGGCATTAGCCGAGGTATCGAGCGGGTTGAGCGAGGCGGTAAATACCGGTTCACTTTGGGTTTTAATGGTCACCGGTTGCGCGAACACCATTTCGGGCTTGCCGTTCACCAGGCGACTGGTGGTAACCAAAAAGGTATAATTGCCGGGGGCCACCGTATCGGGGATAACGGTATTGCCAAAACAAGCACCCTTGCCCATCGTAAAGCGGTCTTCCATAACCACAGCCCGGTCGGCGTCGCGCATGAGCGCCAGCGAAAGCGTATGGTACAGGCCGGCATCGGCATAGTTTACCAGGTAGGCCGTAAACCAAATACCCTCGTTATTGGTATAAACATTTTTATCAAAATGCACGAACAGCATCGGCGACTGCATTTTATTTGCGTACAGGCCAATTTGGTTGTTAAGGCTGTCAATCGGAAATTTCCTCTGCGCTGTGGCGCCAAAGCCTAATAAAACTAATAGTATGCAGAGCAATTTTTTCATGTTATTATTTGGCTTTTACCACGTTAAAAGTTTTCTCCCCATAAGTAACATCAGTACCGGTTACACCCTGTACAACTATTTTATACCTGCCGGTGATATCACTGGTATAAAATGAAAACTCCGCATCTTTTGTTGATGATACTTTCAACTGGTGCTTCCAGAAAATGGTTGAAACATAATCAGGCTGTGATGGGTTTACCTGCGAATAATCTGCCGGGTAAAACTCCACTGCTTGGTAAATGCCTTTAAATTTGAGTACATTATCACTTTTTAGGGTAGTACACCCCATGTAAATATCATTCTTACCGTTAATGAGGTACATTGCACCAACTACCGGTGGGTGGTTATCACCCTCATTACGGTGGTTTTTACAATTCAATATATTATACCTGCATACGTAATCACCACAGGCATTTGCAGTTACGCCCGAGTTTCCAAAGAAAGAATCGTCGCTTTTGTCATTAATTTTTACTTCCTTTAACTGTATAGCGTGTTCATTATCAGCAATAAGCATATAACGAGTGCTTTCCTGCCCTGAAGTGCTGTAATCGGCAGCCAACAATTGGTTTGAAAGCCCCTTATTGAGACTTATATAAGGATCGGATACATGAATAAGATATTGATTTGCTTGGGTATTGATTATTAATAAGGTTACTTTTTTGTCCGATTCAGTACGTACATCATTGTCTGTTAAAGTAAAAATACCTGTATTATCGGTAATAACCGGGTTAAGCGGACGGACGAGGTTTACTATAGAAACCGGGACCTTTAAAGGCCCGTATTGTATAATCCCGTATGGTATAATCCTGCCAGAAGGGCTTTGAGTAACATCGCCTTTAAAAATCAACTCCTCAAACTTTCGCATAGTATCAGCTGGTTCCGACTTCAACATATCAACCCAGGTATATTTTCTCCAACCTTTAATGAGCAATACATTTTCAAGGAATTGTTTATCAGCTTCACTATTGCTTAAATAGCTTTCCCGTACGGGCATATCCTCCAAATCATGCTTTAAATAAAAATAGCTTTCAATATCATTTTTCTTTTTAAACTCTACCCGGTTCTCCTGCACACAGGCCACAGATACAAACCCGCTGTCGGCTCTATCATCCAAACGTACCTTAACTGTTACTTTTTTTCGGGTAGCATATTCGTCCATATCGGTGGTTATGGCAAGCGTTGTTCGTTGGTCATAATGCGCGAAGAATACCCGTTCGGCAAATGGCCGCCCGGTACTATCGGTCAGGGTTAATTGGGTTAACCCCCTGGGCACCGCCTTAAGTATAAATTTTATTCGTTTAGTGGTGGTGGTCATGTTAACAGGGGTTGTAAAAAACAACTGCTTATAATTATGGCCGATGAGGTATAATTTTTCATGCTGCTCATCGCGCAGGTTAACAACCAACGTATCATTTACCAGCGCGGTTGGAAGGGATAAAGCAGGCCCCTGCATAAGCGCTTGGGACAATTGATACAGGGTGTCTTTTTTATTTACGCCATACAGCTTCACATAATAACTGCTGCCTGCCTGCGGCGTTAAGGTAAATTTACCCAGGCCATAACTGGTGGTTGTAATCGTGTCAATTACTTTTTCATTCTGGAAAAGTATAGCGCTTACACCAATTGGGTTACCCGCGGCGTTTTTTACTTCCCAGCCTATGGTGCTTTGGGTATTATTTACCAGGTAACCACCTTCCGGGTAAAACCTCACAACAGCAGGCCGCGACGCTACGGGCAGCGCTATACTTATTTCTTTAACTTCTTTTTTATATTTCAATTGTACATGCAGCCGGTTGTTGCCCTGGCTAAGCAGTTTAGAGGGTATATTAAAAACATACTGCCCGTTCGCTGTTTTTACAGAATCTTTCAGAACCGGGTGTGACGGATTGCCTATATAATACCAGGCCGGTACCGAAGCAGGTATTTCTTTTGGGTTTGGATTAACAAAATTTACCAGCAGTATTACTTTTTGCTTTTCGGCGGTTACGGAAGTATCCAGGGGGTTAAGCGAGGCGGTATAATTCTGTTTATCTTCGGTTTTAATGGTGACGGGTTGGGTGAAAATTACATCCGGCTTTCCGTTTACCAGCAGGTTAGTGGTTGCTATAAAACTATAATTGCCCGGCCCGACTGAATCGGGCACAAAGGTATTACCAAATGACAGGCCGTTGCTGATCACAAACTTGTCCTCCATAACTACGGCACGGTTGTCGTCCTTTACTAAGGCAAGCGAAAGGGTTTTATACCGCTTATAATCGGCATTGAACAGGTAGGCGGTGAACCATACGTTTTCGTTATTTGAATAAATGGTTTTATCGAAATGGATGAACAGTGTTGGGGATTGATTTTTTATTGCATATAAATTGATCTTATTTTCCAGGCTGTCGGTAACTTTTAACTGCTGTGCGTTTGTAGTAACTGTAATAAGCAGCAATAACAATGCGGGCAAAACCAGTTTATAATTCGTTCTGTTCATTCTCAAATTAATCATTTAAAGCACTATATATTCAGCAGCAAGCATAATTGATTTTCATAAATGGTTTATAAATATTTTACAATTGATTCTACTTTTTTGCCAATATGTACTCTGCCCAAAAATCAGTCGGGGCAAAAATATTCAGTCCGGTTGGGTTGCCGGGTGTCCTTGCGGGTTTATATGTTCCGAATGTAAAAGTCACAGGTTGCCCGTTCGGAGCAATGACACTTATGTCTCCACCGGCCGCAAAGGGAGTATATACACCCGGCAGCTTAATATTATAGGCAAATTTTACATCATCGGCAGCACTAAATCCCAATTGTTTCAAACTTATCGCCAACTCATAGGTATAAGCCATTTTATTATCAAACGCTCCCGCGGCTTTGATCCCGTCTGCATTGTATATTGAAATAAGCGTATCTATTCCTTTTATACCGGTAACCATAATCATTTTTAATTTATTACCAATGAGGTTATTATTAATATTCATAAATGAATCTGCCTGCATTTCCGAAACGTGTGAACCGAGAATGATCTTTGGCATAGCTCCAAAGTTTACTGCCAGCTTCACCATCTTTCCACTGTCTTTAAGCATTGGATAAGTAATGCGCATAGCATCTTTAAAATCCTTTTTTTCTGACCTGTTAATGCTGAAAATAGCCCCGCCGCCCAAAATTTTATTAATTACTCCGGGATCTGTCGCCTGCACGGTCAGATAAAGATATTTGTCATCATTTGCCAACGTATAATAAATATTGGTGGCTTTATTATACGCCTGAAACTGGTTTTTCCACTCTGTTGCTTTGCCATCAATTTTAAATTTATCCGGGGCGCGCAGGCTGATCTGTTGAATGTTAGGTAATTTTGGTGATTTATCTTTGATATTAACTTGGGCAAGGCTGTCGTGCTGCATTGTTGAAGGCGCTTGCGCAATTGCGGCAAGTGTAATAAGCTGCAATAATAATGCAGTCAAAACTGGTTTATTATTTATACCGTTCATTTTTTCGCCCTGTTAAAAAAGGAAGTGACCATACGGTTTTTATATTACTTATACACTAAATACTCCTGATTAAAGAAAAAGGGGGGGTAATAGGTAAATTTTTTTCAGGGTGATGTTTCACCAAAGTGTTTCACTCCAAATTTCATGATAAATACAAAAAGCCCATAAATAATTGTAAATAAATTATTTATGGGTTTTTACATCATCTTTTTGTACTGTTTCAAGGTGTTTCACCTTGTTTTTGCAAAATGCTAATCTACAGCAACTTACAGGCAAAAAGTGTTTCAGGTGTTTCATACTGTTTCACTATTTTGTGAAACACTACATCACTTTTAAATATATAATCCTGCAATGAGTTTACACCGCCGGCAAACAACACCTAACCTCTAATCACTAACCTCTAATTACGTTTTCTGTTTCTTCTTCTTTGCCGCAGGGAACAGCACATTATTCAGGATCAACCTATAGCCCGGCGAGTTGGGATGCAGGCTCAGGTCTGTTCCTGTACCACGGCCACCGCCGCCGAAACCGCCGCCGCCGCCAAAATTGCCGCCACCATTAAAGCCGCCGCCGTAGTTTCCCCGGCCACCGCCGCCGCCTTGCTGCCGTTCGGGGTCGTGGCCACCGTAATAGGTCCATTGCCCTTTTCCGTATTCGCCGTGAATGTAACGGGCCTCGTTGCCGGTTTTCATTTCGCCCATAATGGTTACGCTGGGTTTAATTTTGCTTTTATTGAAAGCGGTGCATAACCCGTTAAATCCCCGTATTACCCTTTCATGGTCCTGTGTGAGCATACTGGGTACAACATCCCACTTGGCCGAAAAATCAAACAGGGTAAAAAAATCATCTTCGGGTGCAACGTATCGCGTTGGGCCGGTATCAATATCGCTAAAGCCCCGTTGGTTCGAATTGGTAACCACTTTAAAATTCTGAAAGGCGAAGGTTTGGCTAAAATCAAGTTTTGATTGCGCCTTCGGGTCGGGCGGGTCACCGTCGTAGGTTTCGTCAACTATATCGGTATTGGCCGCAGAAAGGGCAATATCAAAACTATCAGCACCCGAACACATGGCAAATAAAAACCCGCCCCCGGCGCAAAAATCGCGGATGCGCTGCGCTACGGCCAGTTTCATTTTTGATACTTTTTCAAAGCCAAATTTATGCGCCGTGGCTTCCTGTATGGCCCTGTCTTCCATCACAATTTCCGAACTCATACGGCCGCGGCCAGTTTTGCTGTACTGCCCTGTAAAATCTTCGTGGTGCAGGTGCAGCCAGTCGTATTTAGGCAGGTCGCCTTTTAAAACTTCCTCGTCGTAAATAATGTCGAAGGGTATTTCGGCATACTTTAACACAATTATAACCGCGTCGTCCGAAGGTTTAATCCCAACCTTAGGCGAATAAACCGCCATCCTGGGCGCCTTAAACAGCTTTACCAGGTCCATATTAACCGAGGGGTCGTTTATCTGGGCGACTATCTCGCTTACCTTAGCATCAGCCAGCACCTCGTAGGTAACTCCCCGTACTTTACATTCGTCTTCGGTTTTTTTATCATATTTGGCCATAAAGCTGCCACCGCGGTAATTAAGCAGCCAATCAACCTCCTCACCGTTTTGCAATACCCAAAAAGCTATACCGTATGATTTTAAATGATCTTTCTGCACATCGTCCATAGGTATCAATATGGAAGCAGCCCTGCTGAAGAAGGTTAAAAGGAGAAAGGTAAATGGTAAAAGGTATTTTATGTTTTTCATATTAAAATAACCTATATAAATGAGTTGGCAGTTTTCAGTGGGCAGTGGGCAGTGGGTAGTAGCTACTGCAAACTGGCAACCGCAAACTGATAACTACGTCTTCTGTTTCTTCTTCTTCGCTGCCGGGAACAACACATTATTTAATATCAGCCTGTAACCCGGCGAGTTAGGGTGCAAATTCAAATCAGTAGGTGGATCATTAACATTGTGCTGGTAATCTTCGGGGTCATGGCCGCTGTAAAATGTCCATTGCCCTTTGCCGTATTCGCCGTGTATGTAACGTGCCTCGTTAGCGGTTTTCATTTCACCCATTATGGTTACATCAGGTTTAAGCTTGCTCTTATCAAAGGCTGTAGTTAAACCCATAAAACCTTTAACCACTTTATCATGATTTTGTGTTAACATACTGGGCACCACATCCCATTTTGCCGAAAAATCAAACAGCGTAAAAAAGTCGTTCACCTGGTCAACCTTGCGTGTAGTGGTTACATCAATATCACTGAACCGGTGCGAAAACGGGTTATCATCCAACGTAAAATTCTGAAAAGCGAAGGTCTGGCTAAAATCAAGTTTGGACTGCGCTGCGGGGTCGGCAGCATCGCCGTCAAACATACTTTCGCATATATCGGTGTTAGCAGCAGCCAACGCTACATCAAAAGTTTCGGTACCCGAACACATGGCGAACAAAAAGCCCCCGCCCGCGCAAAAATCGCGGATATGTTGGGCTACGGCCAGTTTCATTTTTGATACTTTTTTAAAACCCAGCTTTGCGGCTGTTTCTTCCTGTACCCTTTTATCCTCTATGTACCATGAGGCGTTACTGTACCCGGCGAAAAACTTGCTGTACTGGCCGGTAAAATCTTCGTGGTGCAGGTGCAGCCAATCGTATTTAGGCAGGTCGCCTCGCAGCACTTCTTCATCATAAACCAGGTCGAAGGGTATCTCGGCATATTTTAGCACCAGGGTAACCGCGTCATCCCAGGGCAGTTTGTTTTTGGGCGAATACACTGCTATTTTAGGCGCTTTTTCCAGCTTCACCAGGTCCATATTAACGGATGGGTCGCTTACCTGGGTAATGATCTCGCTTACTTTAGCGTCGGGTAAAACCTCGTAGCTAACGCCGCGGATATTACATTCGTCCTCCAATTTTTTATCATATTTGGTCATGAAACTGCCGCCGCGGTAATTAAGCAGCCAGTCAACCTCGCCGCCATCCTTCAATACCAAAAAAGCGATGCCATAAGCCTTTAAATGATTTTTTTGCGCCTCATCCATAGGCATGAGTATAGAAGCAGCCCTGTTGAGGAGAGGCAAAAGGAGAAAGGCAAAAGGCAAAAGGTATTTAAGATGCTTCATTCCCAAATTTAACGAATAAATACTAAAGGTATTATGAAACAATTTAATTACATTGTTTATATTAAAAATGCCCCCTTATTTTATCAACTATCTCCTCATCATAAAGTTCCCTTAACGCATCATGCGATTCCCGCGGTAAATTTGGCAAAGCCGATGCTTCCACATTGCTATGCACCTGCGCTACCTTTGACGCGCCGGGTATTACAGTGGTTACTTCGGGATGGTCCAGTATCCAGCGGATGGCCCATTGCGCCATGCGTTCATCAGGCAATAATTTTTTTATTTGTGCGACTAATTTTACGCCTTCCTTAAAATCAATGCCCGAAAATGTTTCTCCGGCATTAAACTTTTCGCCGTGAGCGTTATAGCTGCGGTGATCGTTTGCGGCAAAATGGGTATGCTCATTAAAACGGCCGGTTAATAACCCGCTGGCCAAAGGCACCCGCGCGATGATAGCTACCCCCTTTTCTTTGGCTTTGGCAAATACTTCATCGGCTACATGCTGCCTGAACAGGTTAAATATAATTTGCAGCGATGCCAGCCCCTCCTGCTCCAAACAGATCAGCGCCTCTGCGGATGTTTCCACACTGGCCCCGAAGTGTTTGATCAGCCCCTCCTGCTGCAATTTTCTCAAATGGTCAAACACTTTACCTGCCTGCATTTCTTCCGTAGGGATGCAATGCAGTTGCTCCAAAAACAATTGGGGGATATCCAGGTGTTTTAAAGAATCTTCCGCCTGGCGCTTCATGGCATCGTAAGTAAAATTTTGCGGCCAGCCGTTGGGCGCATCCCCCCGCCTGCCCAGCTTGGTGGCTACATATATTTCTTTATTGATAGTTTTTAAAAACCTGCCTATCACTTGCTCGCTTATGCCCATGCCATATACATCGGCGGTATCAATAAAATTGCCGCCGGCATCGGTATAGGTTTTTAAAATTTCGAAAGCGGCTTCTTCGTTCACATTTCCCCAATCGGCGCTGCCTAATTGCCAGGTGCCTAAACCTACTTCGGATATGGGTGTGTTTTTAAGGTTTCTGTATTGCATGGTTGGTTGTGATTTTTTTATGCAGCGTTTTAAACTGCGCCGCTTTTTTATAGTTTAGGTAGGCCGACACCCCACTTTAAAATGCTAAAAAAGACTCTAAACGCTGAACCGGTAATTAGCAAGCAGTTCAAACATTTTTAGTTCTTTGTTCCCAAATTTTAGGGTTCCTGCTCGTATGAATAATAGCAAAAATCTCCAAAACTTGGTTTTCTTCATCAATTATAAAATGAATTAAAAAAGGAAATTTATTTACGAGAGTACAACGCACATTGCTATAACGGATACTGTGGCCATCAGCACTATTTTTTAGCGTGTTGATTTGCTGTCTGACATTTTTCTGAAAACGGGAACCCAATTTTGGTAAGCGTTCATTATACCAATCAGTCGCTTCCTGTATATCCAATAAAGCGGCGTCACTGATTTTTACCTTATAGGATTTCATTTATGGCACAAGCCTTTTTGATGCCTCTTCCCAATCCAGCATTGTTTCAGGGTTTTGCCTGGCCCTTTTTATTCTATCCATTACCAACTCCTGGTGTTCGATTGGAATAGAGCCATTCTCATCCCAAATTATTTCATTCAACTTTAATTTTTCTTTAGGACTGAGTTGCTTTACTGCCTCCATTAATTGTTGAAAGTTAATAGGTATATTTTTTTTTGTCGTATCCATATTATATTTCGTTAATCAGGAACTATATTCAAAAATACAAAAATAATCAGTAATTACTTCGGCCCGTAAGTAACAATAGGAATGATCATTTCTTCTAATGAAATACCGCCATGCTGAAAAGTTTCATTATAAAAATTAACAAAATGATTGTAGTTGTTGGGGTAAACAAAGTAGGTGTCTTCTTTGGCGAATACAAAGCTTGAGCTTACATGTAGCCTGGGCAGCATGGCATCGTGCGGGTTGCGTACATGAAATACATCCTTAGGGTTAAAATTAAGGTTGCGGCCCTGTTTATAGCGCAAGTTGGTATTGGTATTCCGGTCGCCAATTATTTTACTTGGCTTTTTAACGCGAATGGTGCCGTGGTCGGTAGTGATAATTACGCGCGCTTGTTTTTGCGCTAAAAACTTAAGCAGGTCAAATAGCGGCGAATGTTCAAACCACGAAAGCGTTAACGAGCGGTAGGCAGCATCATCGCTGGCCAGTTCGCGTATCATTTGCATATCTGTGCGGGCATGCGAAAGCATATCCACAAAGTTATATACTACAACGTTCAACTCATTTTTCATCAGGTTGCTTACCGAATCATTCAACGCGCGGCCTTCATCCAAATTTAAAATTTTATGGTACGAGTGTTTACAATCCTTGCGGTAAACACGGCTGATCTGGTCGGACAGGAAATCAGATTCATATAAGTTTTTACCGCCGTCATCCTCATCATTTTGCCACATTTCGGGATAGCGTTTCTCCATTTCCAACGGCATCAGGCCCGAAAAAATAGAATTTCGCGCATATTGAGTGGCAGTAGGTAAAATACTATAGTAGGTATCCTCCTCTTCCATCCTGAAATATTCGGATATTATCGGGTTAATGATCTTGAACTGATCATATCTTAAATTGTCTATCAATATAAAAAACACCGGGCCCTTGCCGTCAAGCTTCGGGAAAACCTTCTTTTTAAATAACTGGGTAGAACTGGCCGGCGCCGTATCGGGATTTTTTACCCAGTCAAGATAATTTTTTTCAACAAACTTGCAAAATTGCGTATTGGCCTCTGCTTTTTGCATGGTCAATATTTCGTGCATCCCGGCATCCTCCAACTGCTGCAGTTCAAGCTCCCAATAGATCAGTTTTTTGTAAACATCAACCCATTCCTGGTGGCTAAGGTTATCATTAAGCGTAATGCCCAGGTTCCTGAAATCCTGCTGATAGGCCATCGTTGTTTTTTCGGTAACCAACCGCTTATTCTCCGTCAGTTTTTTTATGGTGAGCAGTATTTGTTTGGGGTGTACAGGTTTTATCAGGTAATCGTCAATTTTCGATCCTATGGCATCCTCCATCAAATATTCCTCCTCGCTTTTGGTTATCATTACGATAGGAACGTCGTTATTTACATTTTTTATTTGCGACAAGGTTTCCAGCCCGGTGAGGCCGGGCATATTTTCGTCTAAAAAAACAAGATCAAAATAGTTATTTTTGAAAGCTTCAACGGCATCGTTTCCATTGGTTACCGTGGTAACTTTATAACCCTTTTCGTTTAAAAAAAGTATATGTGGTTTTAACAGGTCAATCTCATCATCAGCCCATAATATTGTAGTGTCCTGCATGGTATATGTATAATATCAAAAAAATAATGTCGTTCAGTAAATCAATACTTCAATAAACTTACCGATATAACCTCAAAGCAAGTGTTTTGTTATGAATTATAGCGAACATTAACAAATATTAACAAATATAAACTATATTGTTTACCATAATTTAACACTTTTGCAGCGTTTAACCTACACATTGAATAAAAAGAAAATTATTAACGACCCGGTCTACGGGTTTATAAGCATACCTACCGAACTGGTGTTCGACCTGATCGAGCATCCTTATTTTCAGCGGCTGCGGTATATTAAACAATTGGGCATGACCCACCTGGTTTATCCAGGCGCGCTGCATACCCGTTTTCACCACGCGCTGGGCGCTATGCACCTGATGAAGATGACCATAGAGACGCTGCGCAGCAAGGGCCACGCCATTAGCGCCGAAGAGGAAGAAGCGGTAACCATAGCTATATTATTGCATGATATCGGGCACGGCCCGTTCTCGCACGCCCTGGAGAATACCATTGTTAAAGAAATATCGCACGAAGATATCTCGGCGCTGTTAATGAATAACCTGAACGAACAGTTTAACGGGCGCCTGGCTATGGCTATCAATATTTTTAATAATACTTACCCGCGGCGGTTTTTGCATGAACTGGTATCGAGCCAGTTGGATATGGACAGGTTGGATTACCTGAACCGCGACAGTTTTTTTACCGGCGTATCCGAAGGTATCATCAGTTCAGATCGTATTATAAAAATGCTCAATGTTAAGGACGACCATATTGTTATTGAAGAAAAGGGCATCTACTCGGTTGAGAAATTTATAATTGCCCGCCGGTTAATGTACTGGCAGGTTTACCTGCATAAAACCGTAATAGCCGCCGAACAATTATTGGTTAAAATACTGGAGCGCAGCCGCGAACTGGCATTAAACGGCAAGAAGCTGTTCGCGACACCTGCCCTTGATCATTTTCTTACCCAAACATTAAGCCGCGAAGAATTTATGAAGGGAACCAACCACCTGGAAATATTTACTGGCCTGGATGATACTGATATTTTATCGGCGGTAAAGGTATGGGCCCTGAGCGATGATTTTGTGCTGGCGAAGTTATGCAGCGATTTTGTGCATCGTAAACTTTTTCATGTCGATATTACCAATGAGCCGGCTGACGAACGCATAGTGGCTGGTTTGGTGCAGAAGGCTGTTAAAAAATATGGCATAACAACCAGCGAGGCTTCGTATTTTGTTTTTACAGATTCGATAAGAAATAACGCGTATAGGCCTGGTGATGGCAACATCCGTATTTTGATGAAAGATGGTACTATAAAAGATATTGCAGCCGCCAGCGACAATTCGAATTTGGAAGCATTGGTTAAAACTGTAAAAAAATATATACTTTGCTATAGCAAGGATTTAGTTTGACGTTCTACGTTTAACTCATAATTTAAAAAACACGTATAACGTTAAACGTACAACATATAACATTAAACTTTAAATTTGCCCGATGCAATTTACAGCCCAGGAGATAGCTTTTTTACTCAACGGAACAGTTGAAGGAGATCCGTTAGTACCGGTTAATCAACTGGCTAAAATAGAGGAGGCCGGTGCGGGTGCGCTATCGTTTTTGGCTAACCCAAAATACGAACAGTACCTGTACAGCACCAATGCTTCTATAGTTATTGTTAATAATGACCTTGTGCTTGCAGAGCCGGTAAAAGCTACATTAATACGGGTTGAAAATGCTTACAGTGCGTTTTCTGTATTGCTTGAAAAATACAATACTATCAAATTAAATAAAAGCGGAATTGAGCAGCCTTGTTTTATACATCCATCAGCACAAATTGGCCAAAATGTTTATGTAGGCGCGTTTGCCTACATTGGCCCCGGCGTAAAACTAGGCGATAACAGCAAAGTATATCCCAACACATATATTGCCGATAATGTAATCATCGGTAAAAACTCTACCTTGTTTTCGGGTGTAAAAGTATATTTTGATTGTGTTATTGGCGATAATGTAATTATACACTCGGGCGCTATAATTGGTAGCGATGGCTTCGGTTTTGCACCATCGGCTGATGGTACTTATCAGAAGATAAGCCAGATAGGGAATGTGATACTGGAAGATAATGTTGAGGTTGGCTCAAATACCACGATCGACAGAGCAACGATGGGCTCAACCATTATACGCAAAGGTGTAAAGCTGGATAACCAGGTGCAGGTAGCGCATAATGTGGAGATCGGCGAAAATACGGTAGTAGCTGCGCAAACAGGTATATCAGGCAGCGCTAAAATTGGCGAAAGCGTAATATTAGGCGGCCAGGTTGGTGTAGTGGGCCATATCAGTATTGCTAAAGGCTCGCAGGTACAGGGGCAATCAGGCATAGGCCGTACCATTACAGAAGAAAATAAAAAATGGGCCGGCAGTCCGGCTGTTCCATACAGCAATAATATGCGGTCGCAAGTGGTAATACAGCGGCTGCCTGAACTGGAAAAAAGAATTGAAGAATTAGAAAAAATAATTGCTGAATTGCGCAAGGACAGCGTTCATTAGTCAATGAACTAAATTATATGAATATAAAACAAAGAACTATTAAATCGCCTGTTTCCGTTTCAGGCTCCGGATTACATACAGGCGAAAAGGTGACCATGACCTTTAACCCCGCGCCTGAAAATCACGGCTATAAATTTAGAAGGATAGATGTAGAAGGCATGCCTGTAATTGATGCCGATGTAGATAACGTTACCGATACATCGCGCGGAACTACTATTTCACAAAATGGTGCCAGCGTGAGTACTATTGAACATGTTTTGGCGGCTTTGGTTGGCCTGGAGATCGATAATGTGCTGATAGATATGGATGGCCCCGAAACGCCTATTATGGATGGCAGTTCCATACAGTTTGTTGATGCTATTACAAAGGCAGGCTTGGTTGAACAGGAGGAGGATAGGGAATATTATCATATACCTTATAACATTCATTATGAAGAGCCCGACCGCAAGGTAGAAATGGTAGCTATGCCGCTTGACGATTACCGTTTTACCTGTATGGTTGATTATAATTCGCAGGTATTGGGCAGCCAGCATGCCAGTATTTCTACTATTTCCGAATTTGAAAAAGAGATAGCCTCATGCCGTACCTTCTGTTTTTTACATGAGCTGGAAATGTTATTACAGCACGATCTGATAAAGGGCGGCGACCTGAATAACGCGATCGTGGTGGTTGATAAGAAAGTTGATGAGGAGGAGTTGGCGCATTTAGCCAAACTTTTTAACCGGAAAGATATAAAAGTGGCGCCGCAGGGTATATTAAATAATGTTGAACTGCGCCATCAAAATGAACCGGCAAGACATAAGCTGCTGGATATGATCGGCGACCTGGCCTTGGTAGGTGTTCCGTTACGCGGACACATTATGGCTGCAAGGCCGGGCCACGCGGCAAACATAGCTTTTGCTAAAAAAATAAAAAACCTGATAAAAAAAGAACGCAGCCGCAAGCACTTTAAGGTTTACGACCCTAATATGCAACCGGTTTATGATACCGTGCAGATAATGAATATTCTTCCGCACCGCCAGCCCATGTTAATGATCGATAAGATATTGGAGTTAACAAAAAGCCATGTGGTAGGGTTAAAAAATGTAACTATAAACGAAGATATATTCAGGGGGCATTTCCCCGGTACGCCGCTGTTCCCAGGTGTATTGCAAATTGAAGCCATGGCCCAAACGGGCGGTATACTAGTTTTGAATACCGTGCCCGATCCTGAAAATTATATAACCCTGTTTTTAAAAATAGAGAACGCCCGGTTTAAAGACAAAGTAGTGCCCGGAGACACACTGATATTCCATTGCAATTTGCTGGCCCCCATACGCAGGGGCATAGCGCAAATGAAGGGTATAGGAATGGTGGGCAACCGTGTGGTAGTTGAAGCGGAGCTGATGGCTCAAATTGTAAAAAAGCAAAAACCTGAAGAAGTATGATCCAGCCGTTAGCATATATACATCCGCAAGCCAAAATAGCCGACAATGTAGTAATTGAGCCCTTTGTTACCATACATAAGGATGTTGAGATAGGCGAAGGCACCTGGATAGGCTCCAACTCCGTAATTATGGATGGGGCGCGTATTGGGAAAAATTGCCGGATCTTTCCGGGCGCGGTAGTTTCGGCGCCGCCGCAGGACCTGAAATATAAAGGCGAGCCCAGTACGGTAACCGTAGGCGATAACACAGTTATCCGCGAATGCGTAACCCTTAACCGCGGTACCGCTTTAGATAAAAATACCACTACCATAGGCAGCAATTGTTTATTGATGGCCTATGTACACGTAGCGCATGATTGTGTTATTGGCGATAATGTAATAATTGCCAACGCCGTGCAGCTTGCCGGGCACATTAACGTTTATGATTATGCCTTTATTGGCGGAACATCGGCCGTGCACCAGTTTGTTGAGATCGGCGCACACTGCATGATATCGGGCGGTTCGCTGGTGCGTAAGGATGTGCCCCCATTTACAAAAGCGGGTCGTGAGCCTTTATCTTATATAGGTATAAATTCTGTTGGCTTACGCCGCAGAGGTTATTCGGCAACTACCATCAATGAGATACAGGAAATATACCGCATTATATTCCTGAAAAAGTATAATATGACCAAGGCGCTTGATATTATTGAGGCCGAGTTTAACCCTACTGTTGAAAGGGACGAGATCATCAATTTTGTTCAAAACTCGCAGCGGGGCATTATGAAAGGGTTTGGCAGTAGTTAGGAGTTGATGGATGATAGTTCATAGTTCATAGCTTTTTTACCATGAACTATCATCCATCAACTATGAACTATGAACCAACAACTATGAACCAAATGAAGATCACGCTCGAAAACATTGGCCGCCGTTTTAACCGCGACTGGATCTTCAGGGGTATCGACTATACTTTTAACGGCGGGGAAACCTACGCTATATTAGGGCCGAATGGCTCGGGTAAATCAACCTTATTACAGGTGTTAAACGGCAGCCTGTCGCCATCAGCAGGTACTATCAGCTATTTTCATGAAGATAAACCAGTTGAGGTTGAACAGGTTTTTCAGCACCTTAGCCTTGCCGCCCCTTATCTCGAACTGATAGAAGAATTCACGTTGGATGAAATGATAACTTTTCATTTCAAGTTCAAAGGATATAAGAAAGGTATAAATAAGGAGCAAATTATTGACCTGCTTAATTTACCGGGCAGCAAAAATAAAGACATCCGCTATTTTTCATCGGGCATGAAGCAGCGGCTAAAACTGGCGCTTGCTTTTTGCGCCGATACCCCCATACTCATGCTGGATGAACCCACATCAAATTTAGATGCACAGGGCGTTGACTGGTATTTAAACCTTGTACAGCAATTTGCTGCAAACCGGCTCACCATCATTTGCTCCAACCAGGAACAGGAATATGGGTTTTGTAAGCATAGGTTGAATATTTCGGATTATAAGGTAAAAGGCTAAAGGTAAAAGGCAAAGGGTTTTTACCTTTAGCCTCCCGATAGTTATCGGGATACCTTTCACCTCAAAACTTGTTTCTTTCCGCATAACTAACTAAGTTTGCGCCTCGATATAAAACTGATATGGCTAAAGCATCCGAAATAAAAAATGGCAACATCCTCCGCTTTAACGGGGAGTTATTACAGGTAGAAGAATTTTTACACCGTACCCCCGGTAATCTGCGCGCCTTTTACCAGGCCCGTATGCGTAATGTAAAAAGCGGCAAACTGGTTGAGTACCGCTTCCGTACAGACGAGGATGTAACCATAGCCCGCGTTGAAACTAATGATTACCAGTATTTGTATGACGACGGTAATGAGCTGGTAATTATGGATAATTCCACCTACGATCAGCATAACGTGCCCAAGGCTTTATTTGGTAACGCAGTGCGGTTTTTAAAAGAGGGCATGAACGTAATAGTTGCTTTTGAAAGTGAAGAACCTATAATGGGCCAGATACCCGGCTCTGTTGAACTGGAAATTACCTATACCGAACCCGCCGTGAAAGGCGATACCTCTACCGGCGCGTTAAAAAAAGCCACCGTTGAAACCGGAGCGGAGATCAATGTCCCCCTATTTATCAATATTGGCGATAAGGTAAAGGTTGATACCGCAAGCGGGGCGTATGTTGAGCGGGTAAAGGGGTAATCCCCCGGCCCCTGAAGGGGAGCAATAACGAAATATAAACAGCAAAGCCTCCAAAATTGAAGGCTTTGCTGTTTATAAATAATTGCCTTATCTTTGAGTATGCAACAACTGCAACAATATCAACAGGTTATATTGCCGGTTTTAAAACGGCACTTGGTTAAGCATGCCGCAATATTTGGGTCTGTTGCTAAAGGCAATACAACTTCAAACAGCGATATTGACCTACTAATTGAACCTGCAAAAGATTTTACCATTTTCAAAATGCTGTTGCTCGAAGAAGAAATTTCTGAACTGCTAAAATGCAAGGTCGACCTGGTAGAATATAGCGCGCTAAAACCGTCTATTAAGGATGAAGTACTGCGGTCTGCAATAACTATTTTATGAGCAGGTCTGACAAGATATACCTACAGGATATTATTGAATCTGTAAAAATTATACTTTCCTATATTGGTGACAAAACTGAATTTGAGTTTGTAAATGACTTGATGCTCCAGGATGCTATTATCAGACGGTTTGAAATAATTGGTGAAGCTGCTTCGAAAATCTCAGAGACATTAAAAACCCAAAACCCACGGGTACAATGGCGGCTCATGAAAGAAATGAGAAACAAATTAATCCATGAATATTTCGGGGTTTCACCAGTAACAATATATTCAACTATACGGTTAGATATACCTGTATTATTAGAACAACTAAATGGCTTAATATAAAAGCTTTTTAATCAATCGGCTTCAAAATCCTGTTCCACTTTATCCTGTGCAATATATTCTGTGTCGAATCGGTACTAAACCAGGTAAACATGCCTTACCGATAATATGATCTTCGGGCACATAGCCCCAAAAAAACTTTATAATTTCTTTCTCAAAAACTCAAACACCAAATACCCCACTATAGCGGCTATAACAGCTATTTCAAAATTGATTATGGTAAAAACATCCTGCATTCCCCAAATGATGCTTTTATTGCGCGCGTTACCGCT
>Ga0206971_10006_pt1 | contig 86866 bp, 60 predicted proteins | sample Alteio_BWOrgHeat_85_FD_152917 | JGI IMG/M metagenome (GOLD analysis project Ga0206971, IMG submission 152917) | Enriched cells from forest soil in Barre Woods Harvard Forest LTER site, Petersham, Massachusetts, United States -... | ecosystem: Environmental > Terrestrial > Soil > Temperate forest >...
GATGACCTCGGCGGCAAAGATAAAGGCGCTGTTGCTGGCGTAGCGAATCCACGGAAGAAAGATCGCCCATCCGACCTGCACCCAATCGGGAAGATTGAACCGGTTAAACCAGAGAACCCAGCCAACACAGCCGAGAAGAATAAACCCAAGGGCCGCCAGGCGTAGAGCTGTTCCAAAAGACAGGCCGAGTGACGCCAGAGGATAAACCACCAGTTGAGCGCCGGGTGGCCACCAGGAAAACCATTCTGATGTATCGCGGGTCAGGTCTTCAGGATCCGGAGTGAACAGGCGATTGAAGGACGTGGATTCGTGGGTCATGAATTGTTGCAGAGCTTTTAACTGACAGGCTGGATCACTATAGATCCCCTGCGGCGTCCGATGAATTACCGTCGCAAGGAGCAAGCACGAAAGCAGCGTCGCCAGGAGAGAGATCGATTTCGTATTCATCGGGAACGCTGGAGTGCCCGTTCAACGCTCGAGATAAGACGCGGCGCCTGACCGTCATAGCCGAAAATCTCATTGGCTGTTCGGAAAACGAGATCACGAGTCCCTACAATGGCAGCGCGCTGCTGAATCATTCTGTTCATCAGCGCGGCGAGATTATCGACGCGTCCGGCCGTGTAAAGATGAACCGCCTTCGGCATCATATCACGCACCTCTCGGACGCCGGCCGTATCCGCCGCCACAACCTGCAGACCCGTCTGCAAATACTGCAGCATTTTATTGGACACTGTCAGGTCTTTGTTCGGGCAGGTCGGCGGATCGAGAGCCAGGCCCACCTCATTTTCGGTCACTACCGCATTCAGACGATCGGGCGGCACAGGGGGCTCAATCTGCACGTGCCCGCGAACGTTGGAAGGAATCAACGACTCCAGCCAGTCGCGCGTGCGATGCGGCGCGTGGCCGCGAATCTCCAATGTCCAACGACCGGTCAGGTGAACGAGAGCGGCACACAAATCTTCCAGTCCCCGAGCCGGACCAATCGTCTGGGAAAACCACATGAATCGCAAGGGCGCGTCCGGGGGCGTCGGCGCGGGAGCCACGCGATCCGGAACACTGTTATAGATGACCTCTGGCATGGGAATGTCGTACGCCGTGGAAAGAGCCGTGGCCATCGCGCGAGACATCGTGGTGGTGTGCCGCGACGCTCTCAAAATCTCGCCTTCCAGACGCTTCAGATACTGAGTCTCCTGGCTCGATGCCTCGGGGCGATTTTTGGAGTACCAGTCTTCAATATCGACTCCGATAGCGAGGCCTTGCCGTCGCAATTGCGTTCCGACCCAGAGTGCCGGCTCAAGATGCAGAATCGTTAGATCCGCTTTCTCGCCCAACGCGGCATCCAATAGCGCGCTAGCTCCGTACCCCAGCGCGTGAGGATCTTGTTGCCATCCCCGTTTCAAACTCATTTTTCCCCATCGGGTTCGAAGTCGAGCCCATTGCCAGCGCCTCTGCGATGACAGTGAACGGCCTCGCAGATCGGCGGCAGCCCGGTAGCGCCACCGTCGTGTGCGAAGCATCTGCTCATCCAATTCGGCTTGCCGAGTATCGTAAGACACACCGATCACCGTAACCTCATGCCCGGCATTCGAGAGAGCATCGGCTTCCCGCCACACACGCGGGCTTGTGCAGAAATGGCCGGAAGTGACGATGGATAATTTGGCCATGGGTCAGCTTCCGCTTTGCTCCCAGGATTTGCGGGAGCGCAGTTTCGAACTGTGCCGCACAAAGACCATATCCGTCTGCCAAAGAGCCTCGTCGAGGGGACGTCGATTGAAATTGCAAACATCGTGGAGTGCGTATCCGCGCTCTGCCAAATAGCCGATCAACTCGGCGGCCAACGGCGCCCCAGCATAGACTTCAATATGATTTACCTCGGTCAGGATAACCTCGACGCCAGGCAGAACCTTCTCCGCACCGCGCAAGACTTCCATTTCATACCCCTGCACGTCCATCTTGAGAAAATCGGGCTTTATGTTTTTTTCACGGCAATAGTCATCCAGGGTAATCATTCCGCATTGGCGCTCCGGACCGTTGGCTTCGATGACAGAGGTTGTCCCGTGCAGTCGATTTTCGGGCAATACCGTAGAAGCCCCCAAATGATGGTAGTAGGTCACCGATTTGGCCGCTTTCGCGCCTACGAGATCCTGACACACATGCATGCGCTTATCGCGCGCCGCTTTTTTGTGGAGCTCGGTGACATATTCGGGATCGGGTTCAAAACAATGGGAGGATAAATCTGGCCAAAGCGCCCAAGCTTCCTCGGTGAAGACGCCATCGCTCGCGCCGATATCCAGCATCTCACGGGGTTGAAAGCCGGCTTGCTGCAGGCGTTCAAGTGCAAATTGTTGAAGCGGCAGTCCTAAAAACCGGCGGACGGCTAATCCCATTCGGTGCCGGATGGCCTTGATCGTCATGAAGCGGCTCCCAGCTGCCGGTACAGCTCAAGGTAACGCTCGGTCATCCGATGAGCAGTAAATCTTTCGTCAAAATCCGCGCGGCAGGCTTGGCGGTTGATCTCACCGATGCGTTTTACTTTTTGAACCATCTCGGCTTCGTCCTTGGCCAAAAAGCCATTTTTCCCTTCCCGGACAATTTCCGGAACGCTGTACTTGTCATAGGCGATCACCGGACAGCCGCAGGCGAGGGCTTCGATCATCACCATGCCGAAGGCTTCGGAAAGATGGAGAGGCAGAAGAAAAGCCGCCGCGCGACTGAGGAGGTCTTGTTTTTGCTGATCGGTCACTGGACCGATAAATTGAATTTGCTTCCCATCACAATGACGGCGAACATTCTCTTCGAACCAGGCTTTTTCGTGAGGCTGGTCTCCAATCACCCCCGCGATGACAAGTTTCCGCCCGGTCGCGAGAGCCACGCGAATGCCATCGGCAATTCCTTTACGCGGATCCATCCGGCCGATCATCACGAGAGGCGCATCCGCATCGACCTGGAGTCCGGGTCGATACAACTCGGAAGGAAGCCCATGCGGGATTGTCTTCCATGTCCCACCATAACCTTCGAACTGCTTGGTAATCCATTGGCCGCAAGGGACAAAGGCCAGGCGTCGCGGAGACAACCGCAGAAATTTTTTCAGCTGAGGCACGAGGATATCTCCGGAATGCCAGGTATGGACCTTGGCGGCTTTGCTCCAGATCCTCGGAAGATAAAAGAGGAGCCGGCCATGATTATGAATCACGTCGTAGCGACCGCCGTAACGCGCCAGATGAGACCAAACCCGCCGCACGGTATTTTCTTGATGCCAATAGGTCCCGACACCATGGAAAGTGACGCCCTTCGGAGGCTCAGAGGTATCTTCCGCAAGAAGCGTCACGTCATGCCCAGCTTGAACTAGGTCTTGAACAAGAAAATGAACAACGCGCTCGACCCCCCCAATAGTTTTAGGAGGGATGGGCATGACAGGATTGACGATCTGTAGAATTTTCATGCGCACACTCTATTTTTTCCGTTCACACCACCAATGCTCCTCATGGTCGATCGCTAGAATTTCAATCTGATACCCCGCGTCTTCTAACAGGCGCCGGACGGTGGCGGGCGAATGCCCGTGCGTCGGCAACGCCGGCGGATGAATGCTGAGCGCCAGCGTGGTGTTACGGCGATTCAGCAGAGCTTTGGCTCCTTCCAGAACAAGCTGCTCGGCGCCTTCCACATCACTTTTAACCAGGATCGGCCGATCGGGATAGCCGTTCGTCCAGAGTTTGTCCAAGGCATAAACGGGGATAGACCTATCGGATTCATTTTCCAGGAATCGATACTCGGTCGTCCCCAGTTCTCCGGTCAAAGAACTGCGCGACAGCGCGGCCCCCGTCGATTGGATGGCCTCCTCGGCGCTCTTTGGATTCTCCTGACGATTGGACACAAACCCATGAATCACATGAAGCCGCTTTTTATCGACGAAAGTGCAAATATTCTGAGTCGCTTTTAAGCTGGAGAGATCGGGATCAAAGCCGATGACCTCTGACTCCGAGGAGCGTGAGAGCGCAATTAAGCAATAGATACCGACGCTGCAGCCGACGTCCAACACCAGGCCCCGCGGATTTTCGTCCAGCCAGCGCGCCACGCGTTGAACTTCCTGAATTTCATAATCTTCCCAGTTTCCAGCGCAAAACCTGGGTGGCATCACCACCCGAACGGAGCGTGCCAAAGTCACTTCCACGCCTTGGGATGAAAGACTTAGTATCCACTTGTAGGGCGCACGAAGAAGAAGCCAAATCGGCTTTAGGCCGCGCAGTCCTGGGGCCTCACGAATCGCACGGGCACTCCGACGGAATTGGCTGATCACGCTTGATAGAGTCATGCGGCCATCCTTTCTCGATAGAGAAGCCAGGTGCCCGGCAGTTTTTGGGCGGGCAAAAATCCATAGGACCGTCCCAGGGCCGTCAGGTCGGACAATCCATATCCTTCATGACACTCAATACAGATCGCGTCGACTTGGTGCAGCCAGTCACAACGTTCCTTCAAGAGCACGCCTTCATAGCCTTCGATATCCACCTTCAGCAGTCCGATCCTTGACCACTTCAATTTTTTTAAAACAGAGGGAACGCAGATAGCCTCCACCCGGCTGATCGGGCCCTCCACGGAAGGTCCATAAGCAATATGCGCCACCTTGTGCCCATAATCATTGGAATCGCTGGCCATCTCAAGAGACCCGTCTTCGATGGAAATCGCCGCCGGGAACACCGCCGCTTTCACATTGTTCAGCGCGAGATTCTGTTGCAGCAATTCCACATTGTCGGTCATGGGTTCGACGCAGGCGATCTCTGCCTGCGGATAGGCACGCGCAAAAAATAGGGCCGTAAATCCGGCATTGGCTCCGAGATCTAGGATCGTCCGAGGTGAAGAGGGCAAATCGAATTCATAATAGCGATGGTCAAACACCTCGCTCATGATGAAGGCGTCAGCCCCGCCATTATCACGAACGAAGACCGACAAATCGCCAATCGGTGAATCGTAATGAAAGCGGATGCGCCGTCGATTGGACCGCGCGGCCCCAGGCCCTCTATCACTGTACAGCCAGCGCATGCGCGTCCAGCGGTCCGGCCATGTGGGGCAGACACGCCAGCTCTGCAGCAGATTTTTGACGAAATACCAGGGATTGATCATTGGGCCCCCGCCTCCCGAGCGAGATCGGCGTAGCGTCGCGCGCAGATCTCCAGTGTGAGATTCTCAAGAATATAAGCCCGCGGCTGAAATTCGCCGCGCCCGAGGCGTTCCATGAAGACGTCAATCTTTTCTGTGAACTCTTCAAGAGTCCGGAATTTCATGCCGCAGCGTTTATCCCAATAGGGGACAGAGGTGACCGGCGCGAATTTCACACGGTGAGGATAGTAGTCGCGATCCACCCAATACCCTTCGGAATCCCAGGCAAAGACCGGGACCCCGCAGGAGAGCGCTTCCTGATAGGCCAGCCCCTGCGTCTCGTGCTCGCAAATAAAAATGACGGCCTTCGATTGCCGGAGAAGCGCGCGATAATCCTCCTCACGATAAAACCCATAGCGCACCACGGCGACCCGCAATCCTTTCTGTTCCAGCATCGATTGGATCGGGTTCACAAATCCGGCTCGCTGCGCTTCTTTATCCCATCGGATTTTGTCATAGAGGAGAATATCAATCGTTTTGGGAACGCTATCGACGGGACTCCAACGCTCCGTGTCGATCCCCACCGGCCAGACGCTGATCTTGTCCCCCCATCCCGGCACGCACATGGTTTTCATCCACTCGCAGGGAACCAGGAGGCGACGGATCGGCAGACGGGACATGAGCGTGGGATCGTCGGAAGGGTGAGAGTAGAGTGCCGTGCCCGCCAGAAGCGGATTTTTCCAGTGAACCTTTCCCAAGACATGAGGTTTCCCAAGAAGGCATACGAGTTCTTCCGGATGCCCTTGAGCGTAACGGTAATCGTTGATCCGGTAAGGGATCCCCACCTGTTGCAGACCTTTGCACAAATTCTTAAAAACTCGCAGGTAACCGGCCGCTCGTCCTTGGGTGCGCCAGAAAAGTAGCGGGCGGATCAGGTCACGGATGAGATGGTCTCCGGGGATCCAGCGGTCGTTGGCGGGCTCTTCATAGAAGAGCTGGAGAGGCTTCATCGGGCGGCCCTCCGATGACGGACGGCGCTGGCGGCCGTCAGAAGAATCCCGAAGGTCTTCCAAAATCTTCGGATGAAGACGATCGGCCCCTCTGTATAAGCCCGGCGGTTAAAGAGGTGTACCCGGTAGGCGTTGAACATATCTTTCCAGAACTTCCTGGCGCCCATGATATGGCGTTCTTTGATCATGTAATACGAATAGAGGTGCAGACGGGTGACTTCCCGCTCTGACCACAGGGCCGAGTTGCGATCCTCACATCCACCCTCCGCCGCCACGAGATGGGTCACCCGGATTCGCGTGTCCAGGAGCAGGCGATATCCGCATCCGCTCAGGCGTACCGACATGTCGGCATCTTCACACCACGAGCTCAGATATTCATCGAAGAGACCGCCCTCAATGAGCGCGGAACGCGAACAGGCGACGCTGCAGGTGGAAGCCCATTGGACGGAAACCACGCTATCCACCACAATGGGAGAGATCGTCCAGAACATGTGAGCAGCCCGTTGCAGCGCGCGCGGGATGTCGGCTTCATTGGACGGTATGACCAAGGGCATGACGGCACCCGTCTTGCCATCCGCAAAATGGCGAACCATGCTCGAAAGATAGTCTCGGCCGACGTGCACATCGTCATCGATAAACACAATAATCTCACCTGTGGCCGCCAGCACTCCGGCATTGCGCGCCGCGCTCACATTGGGCTGGTCGCGATGGACGTAGCGGATCCGGCTCTTCAAGGAGTCGAGCCGGCTTTGAATATCCGCTGGATAATGCGCGGTCTGATCGATGACGACCACTTCATAATTCGCATAATCCTGCTGCAGCGCTTCCTCGATCGCCTGGCAAATCACCTTGCCGCGGTTATAGGTCGGAATGACAATCGACGCTTTGGGTTCCGTGCTCACAGGATCTCCTGGACACGTCCGGGCGTTGGAGGGTGCGCGAGGAGTTGATCGGCCGGTTCATGGGTCAGTCCCATTTGCCGAAAAATATCTGAAAACCGATGGACATACGTATGCTCGCGCCGCACTCGGGCAGCGCCCGCTTCGGCGATCGCCTTACGCTCCTCTTCATGGGCAAGGTAATAGCGGACTTTCTCGATCAGGTCTCCCAGGGTCGAATAACACACGACCTCTTTACCCGGGCGAAAGTACTCCTGAAAATCCTCAGCTCCGCCCGTCAGTAAAAATCCGCCGCAGCCGGGAACTTCAAAATCCCGGCCTTTGATCTGATTGGGATGCGAGCCTTCCCCTGCACTCAGATCGATGTCGCGCTCAGTCGGCGCTTCTTGATGTCGCAGGCTCCGGAGTGCCATTTTGATCTGACGGCCACCTGCCGTCGCTTCTAGAGCGCTCGAGACGATTCTTCGCGCCTGGAAACGCAGGCGCTCCGAACCGGTCAGCTGCGGCGCTGATGCGTTAGACAAATTCAAATTGATCCGACTTTGGTTGAACACGCGGATCATCTGGTCCTGGTCGAGCCGTCCGGTCTCCCAACCCGTGCCCCACGCCTTGACCGGAATTCCGGAGTGGCGAATGGTTTCAATCCAACCCCTGCGTTCGCCATGAGTCATCCCGACGAAAGTAACGTCGTCGCCGGGAGGCAATCCCAGGGGGCGGTAAAGAAAAGGATTGCAAGCCCATTGGCTCTTGATCGCGCCGCGATAGCCGATCTTTTCGTATTTGGGAAGGGCGGATTTGGCGGTGGTCACCACCCAGCGATAGGAAGGCGCCCAATGCCGAGAATAGTTTTCAAATCGCCAATGATCATCGCAGAACCAATTCACAGTAGGAATCCCAGAGTCCGTGACCGCTCGGATCGCTTTAGGATCTAACTCATCATCATGCAGGACTGTCAGCAGCAGATCAGGCTTGTCGGTCTTTGCGCGTTCGACGAGATTTTGGTTCATGACCTCGCGCCCTTGTTTTTGAACCAAAGTTCCAAAATCGAAATACTGAATATCATGACCCATCCGGTGAAGGGTGTCGAAGAAGTTGTAATGCTCAAATCCGAGGCCCGCCGCCGGGTCCCCGTAGTCGTACTTGAGTGCCGCGTAGAGGATACGCATCAGATCACCGGTTCGGCGACTCGCGCCGCACGATCTGAAGCTGATCCCACACGACCTGCACGATGAATTCCTTTTCAGGGAAGTTCGATTCGGCACATTCCAGAAGCTGGCTTTTCGTCGGGAATCCCGGCTCGACTCCGAAACAGCGAAAATCATCGACGATGACACAATTCAGACGATCTTTCGCGGGAGCCAGAAGACGCAGCGCCGCCACGGCCGGCTCCGGCATCGACCCGCAGGCTGTCCCATCACCCGAATAATGCCCATCCAGGAAAACCAGAACATCCCGTACGTCGGGGCGCTTTAAAACCGCCGGCAATAAATTCAACGCGTCGCCTTTCAGCACTTCGACATGCGGCAAATCTCGCAGGGCTGAAGCCGCGCGCTCCGCCAGCGATGTGTCCAGCTCAATGGTCACGACGCGCTCAAACACGGAGGCCGCCCGGCGAGCCGTGTCTCCGAACAAGGTGCCGGTCTCAATAAAAACCCGGGAGTTCGTCTGACGACGCAAACGATTAATGAGGACGTACTTGGTATAAGCCCCCGAATTGAGTTCGCGCCCCGTCGCCCAATTGCAGAGATCGTGAAGAAATGAACGTTTTGCCCGGAGCTGATCGAGCCAATGGCGTACGCTTTTCATGAGATGCCCCTTTTAGTCATGGTCCCCACAAACTGTCGCCCTATAAATCCAACCAACATGCGATCGCAGGCCAGAAAAGGCCATAAGGCTAGGGCCTGGATCAGACGACGATTGCTTAGGGCCGTCTTGCCCTTCTCGGCTAATTCAATTGATTCATAAAGCGCATGGCGGCCCTGGATTTTTCTGACGCGGAAGGGAACCCACCAGCGTTGGCCGGCCGGCAGGAGGTCTGCATGACGTAGACCCATGTCTACGATTTCCTTGGCAAAGTGGGTGGATGGATTAGCACTTTTACAATCGGGGTGAATACGAGATCGAGAAAGAACATGCGGGTCTATCTCCGGCGGCCCGAAATCGCAATAGAGACGGAAGAAGAAGTCATGATCGAGCGCGTAATTCATCTCTTCGCGAAGCGGACCGGAGCGCAGCCATCCCTCTTTTTTCCAGAACGTTGAAGTCTGAGGGATACAACAGGACGATCCATCGAGAAGGTGATCGACCCAGTCGGCGGCCGAGGCAAACAGCTCGGGAGTAAATAATTGGAATGGTTTTCCATCACCCATGATGCCTTGGCTGGCGGCAGTCAGCCACACGGATTGACCGGCTAAACGTTCCGCCGTCGTCTGGAACGCTCCCGGTTCGAAGAAATCGTCGCTGTTGATCCAGGCCAGGATATCGCCATCCACGCGTTTAAAACCTTTATTGATCGCATCGCATTGACCCTGATCTCTCTCGCTTACCCAATAGGAAAGAAACGGAGCATACTTCCGGATGATATCGACCGATGCGTCGGTGCTTCCCCCATCGATAATCACGTATTCGAGGTTCGGGTAACCCTGCAACAGCACGGAGCGAATGGTCTCTTCCAAAAAAAGGCCCTGGTTAAAACTCGGGCTGACAATCGAAATCCGCGGCCATTCCGAACCATCGGACCGCCGAGCGGGAATCGGTGGTGTGGCTTGGGTCCACGGCCATCCGGTGTGGCCCGAGGGCGAAGGCGGCAAGTCCGCCACGGTGAGCGGTCGATTCATGAGGCAACCCTCATCCGGAGCATGTCTCGCGCGGCCCGTGCGACCTGCTCCACGCCCACCGACTGAATACAGTGCGACACACCGGCGCTGCAATGATCGACGCACGGCGGTACAGGATGCGCGGGCTTGACTAGCATCTGCGGTACCTGCCAGGCCCCGAAACGGTCCGGCCAGGGATACACGAGAGGCGAACCACCCTGCGGATGGCAGCTCACCTGGACGACCGGCGTCCCAACCGCCGCCGCCATGTGCATGGCGCCGGTATCATTCCCGACGTAAAGCGTACAGCGTTTGAGAAGGGCTCCGACTTGGCGCAAGGTGGTCTTCCCCCGGAAATCCACGATGGACGCCTCCGTCGGGGCGGCGCCGAGCGCCAGATCTTCTTTTCCGCCCAGAAGAATGACTTTGGTTTGTGGATCTTTGGCCAGTTCACGGCTGAGCGCTTGGAAATTCTCGAACGGCCACAACTTGGAACCAAGTCGCGTTCCAACTCCGAGAGCTATCACATGATCCCCGGAGGTCACCCCCATCGCCCGAAGCGCCTCCTGGACGAACGTGTCATCCTCCGGCGTGCTCCAGATTTCCAGGCGATCGGACTCGACTCGTCCGCCGATTGATCGGACCACATCCAGATTGTTGAGCACTTCGTGCTGCATGCCTTTGCTCTCGAGAATCTGAGTGAAGTAGCGGTCGCACCCGCGATTCTGAATGCTTTTCCACGGCACCACATGCTCGGAGTAACCCACCCGCCACGGTGCGCCGCTCAGATATGTCAGAATCGGCCCTTCATAGGGACCGGCGTCCCAGCGCGGGAAGATCGCCAAATCGAAATGCCGGGGCCAGAGCTTTTCCACGGCGAACCGGATCATGCGCACCCAAGTTCTGACCAGACTAAAGGACCCGGGCTCATCCCGATTGAACATGAGCACTTCATCGACATAGGGGCACGGAATCATGAGGTTGCCCAACGCCGGCTTGACCAGCAGGCTGATTCTGGCCTCCGGCAGATTTTTCCTCAGCTCCCGCAGCATGGGAATGCTCATCACGACATCGCCAATTTCGTCCGGCCGCACAACCAAAACGCGCCGAATCGCGGACAGCTTCATGGCGCGGGTGGAGGGTCGGCGCCGCATCAGAAAAAAAAGTGGTTCCCCCAGAATTGTCGCGATGAAAGGGGCATTCAGCATAAGCTTGTATAACGACAACGCGTTGATTTTGCAATAGGAAATTGAAAATCCTTTGTAATATCTTGACATCGCCATGCCGATGAAAATCGCCTACGTGACTACGTATGATCCGCGGGATGTCCTGAACTGGTCCGGGACCGGGCACTTCATTTTTAATTGTCTCCAGGAGCAGGGATTTCAGGTGGAGCCCATCGGCCCTCTCCCACCGTACAGGGCTTTCCGAAGACACTGGCTGAGAGCCAAACATTTCTGGTTTAACCGCATTTGTCGTCAGAAATTCGGGCAATACTCTCCCGAGCGAGACCACGGAGCGGCAAAATTTATCGCCCAATCCGCCATGGCCAAATTGGCCGGGCGCCAGTTCGATTTAATTTTCTCTCCAGGCACCATACCGCTGGCCTACGCGGATGCCCCGGCGCCTATCGTGACCTGGACTGACGCAACCTTCCATGGCATCATCAACAGCTACCCGGAGTATCGCTCGATGACGCGTGGCTATTACCGCGAGGGAGAGTCGTTGGAACGGATCGCTTTGGAGAGAGCCGGCCTCTGCCTCTATTCTTCGGAATGGGCGGCTGATTCGGCGATCAAAGATTACGGGATCCCGGCTTCCAAAGTGAAAGTGATCCCCTTTGGCGCCAATGTCAGCGACCACTTTTCGGATGACGACATCCGTACCGCGATATCCCGACGAGAATCCGGGAAAATCCGGCTGCTGTTCGTCGGAGTCGAATTCGTGCGCAAAGGCGGTCCGAAAGTCTTAAGCGTGCTGGAGAACCTGCTCCGGCTGGGCATCCCGGCCGAACTTGAGATCATGGGATGCGCACCGGAAATTCCCGACGCGTTGAGAAGCCACACGCGCGTCAGCGGATTTGTGTCCAAACGAGACGAACAAGGGCGCCGAAAGATCGCGGATGCCTTCCTGTCCGCCCACTGGCTGATTCTGCTGCCGTCGGCTGAGGCTTACGGGTTGGTTTTTGCTGAAGCCAATCGCTATGGCGTGCCTTGCGTGGCGACACAATGCGGCGGGATCCCGACCATTATCCGAAACGACGTGAACGGAAAACTCTTTCCAGAATCCGCTCCAGTCGAGGACATCGCGCTTTACCTTGCGTCGATGTCGCGTGACCACGAGCGTTATACCCAGATGGCGGAGGCGGCCTATCAGGAATACAGAACTCGGCTGAACTGGCGGACCTCCGGTGAAACGTTTGCCGCGTGCGTCCAGACGTTGCGATCCCGATCCGGGAATGCGAAAAGTCATGGTCCATAAACTGGGAAACACAATTTCGCGATGGATGCGAAGGTACTATTTGGGATTTCCTCATCCAATGAAATTACGTCTCTGGTACGGACTCTGGCGACTCATGGGTCACGCGAGACTGACGCAGGCTTACGCGGGGACGGGATGGATCAGTCTCGATCCGAGGGATTACGTTCAAAACAAAATATTTCGAGAAGGCTTTTATGAGCCGGAAGTGTGGGAGGCGCTGTCAACATGGGCGATATCCGAGGAAGTCGTATGGGATATCGGCGCCCATATCGGCGGTTTTGCGATTCGCGCCGGGCTGGATGCACGCGTCAGACAGGTCCATTGCTTTGAGCCGGACCCCAGGCAGGTGGAGGTCCTATCGGACAATCTCTCCATGAACCGCGGACGTTTTGCGGTCCATCCCTTCGCTTTAAGCGATCACCGGGAAATCCGTCCAATGACGCGCGGCCCTGCGGGAAATCTCGGACAGACGTCTCTCATCCCCGATATTCCGAACCATCAAGACGTCTTTGATGTCCCCTGCGACACCATTGACGATCTCGTTTTTGGGCAACGGATTCCTTCCCCGACACTCATGAAGATCGATGTCGAAGGGTGGGAATGGTTTGTTTTACAGGGAGCACAAAGGCTGCTGTCTGAAAAGCCGCCAAAGGCTATTGTTTTCGAGGATCATTGTCAGCCCGACGGCCGCCCGACCGATACAAAGCTGCTCGATTTTCTCCAGAAACTGGGCTATGAATCGCAACGCATTTTAAGGCGCTCCGGAAAAATAGAGGGCAATGAGAATTTTCTTGCGGTGCGCCCGCTGGGTCGGCATGAAAGATAAGTACGGAAGTACAATAGGTGCGAATGGTCAGAGCTAACGCCCGATGAAAGGCTTTTGGGTTCGCCGCGCCGAAGCCGCTCTTTTACTTCTGGCTATCGCCGTGCACGTGCGCTTCCTCTGGATCATGCCGGATCCGTTTTTTTATTGGGACAGTGAAAACTATCTTAAACCGGTCGCGACTTTTCTTTCGTCGGGGCGATGGATCCTACCGGCGGAGTTCACCCCCGGTTATCCGGCGTTTCTGCTGGCCATTCTTCGTTGGATCCCCCATTTTTCGGCGGTGCTTTGGATCCAACACCTTCTCTGGCTTCTTGGCGCGTTAGTCGCCGGCCTGATTTTCTACAACATGTTCTCAAAGTCCTCTCTAGGTTTTGTCGTGGTTGTCTTTCTCGTGGCCGTCCTTCCGCGAGGGATCGTCTATGCCCATTCGATCATGACGGAAGTACTCTTCACGCCGATCGCCTGGGCGTCGGTCCTTCTGTTTCTGATGGCCTGGAAAAACGGGCGGATAGTCGCAAGTATCGCCGCGGGAATCGCGATGGGGATTGCGCTCCTCATACGACCGACGGGACAAGCGTGGGTCGTCGCGCTTCTCTTGGCATCGCTCCTTTCTTGGATCCGTCACCCCGGCGCTCTGCGGATCATCGCGGGATTCGCTTCAGGGCTGCTGCTCGTGCTCGGCCCCATCTCGATTTACAACTACCGTCTTCATGGCTATGTGGGCACGGCGAATTTCACGGGCCAAAACTTGTATGGAGGCCTGGCGCCGTTTCTGGACCCCAGTCGAGTCGACGATCCGCGCCTTCGCGATATTCTTCTGCCTTTTACAAAGCCGCCTTTGAAAGAGAAAATGAAATCCCCTGGCTGGGTCCGTTATGCACCCAATGGCCCCGTAACCGCCATCTCGAAAATCGTCCCCAATGCCGCGGAAAGAGACCATCTCCTATTGAGATTAGGACTCGCCGCGGCCACGCATCACCCGCTGCAGATTCTTTGGGATCAGGGTAGTCAATTTGTACGATTTTATTTCTTATCCTGCCGGCACCCGACTGTCGGACTAACCAAAGAAGACGTTACACTTTCTGGCTTCACTTTTTTTAAACATATCGTCAACCTGTACCCCCAGGCGGGTGCATTCCTGGCGATCCCGACTTCCGACGCTCCCCGGTATTTCCATTGGATGCAGACCCACCCAACCTATCCCTATCAACCGGGACCATTCCCCTTATTTCTCGTCTGGCCACTGGTTTGGGCCGTCCAGCTGTTGCCGCTATTGGCACTGTGCAGCGTCATCGCTCATCTGTGGATGCGCGTCCGACGTTTCGAGGTTCTCACAATAGGACTGATCATCGTCTGCCATATTTTGATCAGTAACGTGGGGGGTGGCGACATGCAGGTCCGATACGTCGTTCCGCTAGAACCGATCTACTTGGTCCTGACGATCGCGGGCTTTGGTCTACTGAAACGAAGGGAACCTGAGCCAGATTTGTCGACTGCTGCCCGCTAAGATTTTCTCTGCTGGCGACTTATTTCCAGTTCCTGGCCTCGCATGCGTTCAAAAAGGTCATGGTCGTCGCCATGGACGACCGCGATGTCACAGTATTGACTGCTCTTGCGACCGCTGAAGTAATGGTCGATTTCCGAGAGGAGCCGGGTCTCATGGATCTGCGTCGATAAAAGGAAATCGCCGAAGTTGTCGTAGATTAGAATCCCTTCATATCCCAACGTGCCGAGATAGCGGAAAATAGCCAACCCATTGTCCGACTGCCGGGCGAGCATATCCGGGTCATATTCAAAAAAGATTATCGGCTTGGCTGAACGCAAATAATCTTCGGCACCGCGCAGAATTTTCCCATCGTAGCCATCGGTATCGATCTTGAGGAGTTTGGCACGTAGGAATTCCGGCTCCTCCTTCAACACCTCCGCTAAGCGCCGGACCACCACCACGCCCTCTTTCGATGGGGTCAATGAGGCGGATCCGGAATGGTGATCGAGCTGCATCGCATCGGTTCCTGCCGTCTCTCCCACAAAACATTGTTTTGCCCTTGCATGCCTGAGAGCCGGAAGATTGGCCGAAAGGATTTTGAAATAAGCCGGATCCCCCTCGAGACAAAGCGCGGGAGCCTCTCCGTGCTGACGGATGACGGCCACGCTGTCTCCGATATTGGCTCCCACGTCGATGACACGAAGGTCTGGATATTTTTCCATGGTGTACTTGGCCAGACGTCCGAGATTGACGGCATAATTTGGAAAGTGCCGGAGGATGTTTGGAAGCTGATGCGAGAACGGCATGGAGAGAGGTATTCCCCAGAACGTATGTTGGATGACTGGATCTCGTTTAAGGATCTGGCGGTAGAGGTGGTCCATCCATCGAGCCCGGATGCGGCCGACGCGGCCCGGAGCCGTCGGTCTGATCGACCAATCGAAGACCCATTCCGCGAGGCTCATGCCTTCCGAACCTCCCAACGGCACTTGGCAAACACACAGCCGAAATCTTTTCCTTCATGCAAGGCCATCTCCGAGCCCGTATCCAGAATCGTGAAGCGGCAGACCTCGTCGGCATAGTCCAGCATTTCGACATTGGGAATGTGGAGGGCCATGAGCACGCTATAGTCCCCCGGTGTGAGGAATTCGCAGGGAGCAAGGACCGTCGCGGCAAAATCCCGTACGCCGTCGCCTAGCCGGTGATCCTTCAACTGCACCTCGCTGGTGAAAACGCGACGACCGAGATAGTCTTTAACCGACATCGAGAGTACGACATCATCCCGCAGGCGATTAATACGGCAGCGGATCCGCAGGCCCACTTCATCCTGGGTGCCGAACTGCGCCGTCGGAACACCGGAGCTGTTCACACTTTCGGCTTCGGCAATCACCATATCTTTACCGGAAGAAGCCGCCTCCGGCCGTATCAGACGGGACTGGCCGGGATCGGCTACGGTCTTCAGGTATTGACTGATGATCGTTTCCGTCGAACCGATGGCCGTGAGCCGTCCTTCCTGCAGAAGCACCGCTTTATTGCAGAGTTGAGCGACCATCCCCATCTGATGCGTGACGAATAGGAGGGTTCGGCCCTCTCCGGTAACCTCACGCATTTTTCCTAGGCATTTCTGTTGAAAGCGCGCGTCACCGACGGCCAACACTTCGTCGATCACCAGAACGTCCGGATCGAGATGGGCGGCCACCGCAAAGGCCAGGCGCACATACATCCCGGAGGAGTAGCGTTTGACCGGCGTATCCAGAAATTTTTCCACTTCGGCGAAGGCGACAATCTGGTCAAATTTTTTGCGGATCTCCGCACGTTTCATTCCCAGAATGGCGCCATTAAGAAAAACATTCTCTCTCCCGGAGAGCTCGGGATGGAATCCGGTTCCCACTTCAAGCAGACTGGCGACTCGCCCGTGAATGCGTACGCGGCCTTCCGTCGGCGCCGTGATCCGGCTGAGGATCTTGAGCAGCGTCGTCTTGCCGGCGCCATTGCGGCCAATAATGCCGAGGCGCTCACCCGGCTGAACATCGAAGGAGACATCCTTGAGCGCCCAGAATTCCTCGACCGGCGCCTGGGCGGGAATGTCCGGAGACCTTTTCCAAAGTGAAGTCACCGCATGGGCCATCGCCTCACGCAGAGTGCCCGACCGCTCGGCGGCGGCAGAGCCGATGCTGTAGCGTTTACTCAGATGTTCCATCTGAATAACAGGCTTACTCATCGGCCTTTCCAGACGAAACATCCACCAGAGGCAAAGTGGCCAGGAGTCGTGCCTCTTCCTCGGCCGACATAAAATTAAGCCGGCCCTCCCGGTCACGCGAGTCTTGGAATTTTCCGGCCACGAATCCTTCTTCGGCGGTCAACACCTTCAGTCCTTCGGACATCAGGTCCTCGCGCACAAAAAATGCATTAACACCCATGCTGCCGCATCCCACAAAAACGTATCCCTTCTTTGCTCCCAACTGGCACAGCGCTTTCACCGAGGCACCGAAATAAATCATGGAATAATGCGCCTTGGCGCGGGAAAAGTCGGGGGAGTACGGAATAGTCACCGCGCGGTCCTTTCCGAACCGATGGTTATACTCCATCACCACGATGGCCGGGTTCACGGCGGTGAGACTCTCCCAAACCCAGTAATCATTACCGTCGATATCGATTGACAGAAGTCCGATATCTCCCTGAAACCCGTTTTCCATGATCAGAGAATTCACATTTTCACGCGTGACCAAAGCGCCGGCCGCCCGAAGCGAATGCTGCCAAGACAGAGGCGATCGGCGAATTTCCTCGATAAATGGCAGATTCCCATCGATGACCAGTCCTTCCCAGTTTTCCGTGACCAGCAGGAACCGGCTGTTGCATTCGGTATAGTTCTCGACGCCAATTTCAACAAAGGCTTTACGCGGAATACGCACGTGCCGGAGGAGATGCTGAAGAATGCCGTCTTCGCCCCATTGCGAGAATACGCGGAACTCGTTTGAGGTCAGATCACCGGCGTTGATCATGGCGCACTGCCGGCTCTCAATGCGTCCAAGAGATTCTTTTAGTCGGACGATCTCCGCTTCCAGCCTGTCAAGCTGCTCCCGGGGAATGCGGAAACTTTCCAGGCTGGTTCGTAATCGCTTCGGCAGCCTCATCGTCTTGAGCTCATTTCTTTCCCTTTAAATAACATCCGCAAACGTGTTTTCGACTTCGCGAAAATAGCGAATGCCCGTCAACAAGAGGAGCGCGACCAGAAGAATGGACAAGACCAGCCCAGGCGTATAGAGCGGGCCGGTTGTCCCGAGGATCGTCCAGCGGAATCCGTCGATCACGCCCACCATGGGGTTAAGCGAGTACAAAAACCGCCATTTGGCCGGGACGACGGCGCTGCTGAATCCCACGGGCGAAATGAAAACACCCAGCTGCACAATCACGGGGACCAGATAGCGGAAGTCGCGGTACTTGACGTTCAAGGCGGAAAGACCAATGCCAGCGGCAAAAGCCGTCACCATCGCAAAGATCACGAACAGAGGAAGGAGGACAACAGCTCTCGGAGGCGCCCAATGGTACCAGAGCATGAGCGCGATCAGGACCCCAAAAGAAACGAGGAAATCGACGAGGCTCACCAGAACAGCGCTGAGCGGCACGATGATTCGAGGAAAATATATTTTTGAAATCAGATGGCTGTTCGAGACGAGGCTCTGACCTCCCGACGATAACGCGTTGGCGAAAAGATTCCACGGAAGGACGCCCGCCAGGACTAGGATGGGGTAAGGCGCTCCGCCCGACGATAAACCTGCGATTTTTCCAAAGACGATGGTAAACACCGACAGCGTCATGAGCGCAGGCACAAGCGCCCAGGCGATGCCAATGACGGTTTGCTTATAGCGGACTACCAGATCTCGCCAGGTCAGAAAAAACAGCAGATCGCGATACTGCCACACATCATGCCAGTACTGGAGCGAATGCCGTTCCGGCTCAATGAGGATTTCGGTTTCTACCGGTGGCATGGCCTATCGAATCGCCTCGTATTCATCACCGACATACTCATTTCGTTACAAGTCTGTGCATACAATCTCTTAGCGACAACAGGGCGATTTTGCAATGGGAATCTTACTGTGTATAGTTAGTCCGATGAATCGCCAACCCAAGGGGCAGGAAGGTTTTTTCTGGGCTATATTCCCAGCGGCTTTAGCGGTTTTCTATGTTTTTGTTTTTAACAGCGGCTATGGGTATGACGCCCTGGAATTCCTGACCATCGGCCGTTCTCTACGCGACGGATATTCGTTTTTCACTTTTTCTCCGCATAAACCCTGGGCGCTTTATTATCTGGTGGACCTCTTCTTTTCGTCCGGATTTCCAGCGGATCATTACGGTGTTTCCCTCTTGATCACTCTGATCGTCGGAGCCATTCTGGCGGCCACTTTCCTGATTTCGAAGAGACTCTTCGACGTGAAGATGGCGCTCCTCAGCTGTGTTTTTGTTTTTCTTTCCGCAATTTTTATGGAACTTAATTTCCTTGAAGCAGAAGGACTTAGCTTCCTATCGGGCCTGCTCGCTTTCTACGTCATCCACAGTGGACTTCAACAGAAACGGAAATTGGGCCTTGTCCTGGGTGGATTTCTTATCGGAATGGGAAGCTGGTTCAAGATCATCACTATGGTCTACTTTCCCGCGGCGGCGCTGTTTTTGGTTTTCTGGAATTACCGGGAAGGAACGTTTCTTAGCATGAGGAGCGTCAAGCAGAAGACTCTACTCTTGTCCGGACTTCTGGCGGCCATGGCAATTCCCTGTTTGCTTTTTTTCCGTCATGGCGATCTGAGGACGTATCTCTATTGGACCTATTATTTCCCGTTCTTCGGCTACCAGACTTTCACCTTCTGGGCAAGCAAACTCTATACGCGACTATCCTGGTTCTTCGTGCTCTTTATTTCAGCCCTCGGACTCTCTTTCACCAAAGGCGTTCGGAACCGCCTCTACTCCGATGATGGGTGCGTTTTCATCTTGTTTATGGGAGTCTTTCCATTAGTCCTTTTGTTCAAAAGCCAAGCCCCGCACTATCTATTTCCCGCCGCGGGGTTCTTGTCTATTTTTATCGCTATCGTTTTCATCTTTGCTTTGAACAAGACGGAACGGTCAAGTCCGTTCGGTGCTCTTGCCATGAGTCTCGTCTTGATCGGGTCTGGAATGGCCATGGGGATCTACCTTTTCTTAAGCGGCAAAATAAGCAAGATCAAAGGTTTGTCTGCCCTGCGCGATTATTCCTATGAGCAGCACATTTCCGCCGCGATCGATCCGCTCATTCCCGACGGTGGTCACGCCCTATTTTTTCGGGATTCCGCATCACTCTACTGGATATCCCACCGATATCCCAATGTTCCCTTTTTATGGTTCGATGATTGGGCTACGCTCAGACTGAAACAGGATCCGGACGCCCTTCTCAAAGCGTTGTCCGACCCCGCGCTTCAATTGGTGGAATTTAACCCCGCGGCGCCGGGCGATACCGATGTTCAAGATTTCTTTCTCCGAAACCACCCCGACAATAGGCGGATCTTAGAGACTTTCGAACTGGCGCTCCGAACCCGTTTCACGCCGTCCACGATCCACATTCCGCCCTATATGTTCTGGGTCAGGAAGCGCGCCGCTCCTTCGTCATAAAAATCATTGCAGATGGAGGCTACCTCTGATATAGCCTCGTATGCTCCCATCCTTAAGGGGAAGTTTGGTTAACGCCAATGGCTTCCCGACGGCACCCGCTTCCCCAATCGTTGAAAAGCGCACGGATTATATGGATGTTCTCTACAGCGTGGAAGATATCGTCAGCGACTGGGAGGGCTATTCCCGCCATCTACGTGTGAAGAATCCCGACTTTCATCCGCGCGTCCTCTTCGTCAGTCACGACATGTCGGAAATCGAAAACATCACCTTGATGGCGCTCGGCGGCGTCGTGCGATCTTTGAATGGAACACCGCAGTATCTCCTCGTTAACCCTAATAATGTCTCCAAGATCGATGAATTTCTGGAACGGGGACATCCAGAATGGATTGGGTTCAATCTCTATACGGGACTGACCGACCATGTATTCGAGTGGATCCGTTCCTACAAGTTGAAATCCGCGGAAGCGATCCTGAAACGACCCTTCTCCAATTTTGAAGAAGCCGACCAGGCGTTAAAGAATCTCGTGCGCGAAGCCGGCGGACCGGTGATGTCCGGCGGCCGAGTCTTGTACGCTCCGGTCATCACCGGCGGGCATTACAACAATCACGATTACAAGACCTCGTATGAGCGCGGCGCGGATTACGCGGTCCGCGGCAAAGGGATCAACCTGTTGAAAGATATTCTCATGCGCCAATACGCTCCGGGGATCTATCACGACCCCATTACCTTCCCGAACATTCCTGAGTTCGACCGCGCCGGCTTTTACGCCGACATGGCTGCCTTCTCTGATAAAACGAAAAAGTATCCCCTGAGTCCCGTGAAATCAGTCCTGACGGCTCTCGGCTGTTCCTATCGCTGCACCTATTGCTACATCAGCTCGCTCATCGATAATCTGAAAGAATCATATGAGGGAACCGGCGTCAAACCACCGAGTATTATCCAGGACCGCCCCGTCGAATTGATCCTGAAGGAGGGCCTGGCGATTAAAGAACTGGATAAGCTCTACGGCATTCGTACCACCGCGGTCTTTGATCAGGCCGATATTTCTTTGAATAACCTGGAATGGTGGGAGAAGCTGAACCCTTTATGGACCTCGCAAGTCGGGATCCCGTTCTATATTCAGGCCAGACCGGCTATGCTCGCCGGGGAGAATGGCATAAAGCGTATCGCCTTGATCGCAAAAGACCGCCTGGTCGCGGGGATCTCGATGGCCATTGAATCCGGCGACCCCGCCGTACGGCGCCTGCTCTTGAAACGGCTCGAAGGCAATGAGATGATCACGGACGCGCTCAGAAACGTCAAATCATTTCACATTCCCATTCGGACACAGGCGATCACGGGGTTGCCCGTCATCCGCCCCTTGCGGCCCACGACCGCCGATATCGGTCTCGTGGACAAAGACAAAGAGTATTATTACGACGACCCGCTTCAGGAGACGCTCAAATGCCTCGATCTAGTCTGTTCATCGAACGCCTTTTCAAAGGAAGACTATTATTGGAACTCGCTCTATTCGCCGTTCCCGGGCACGCCGCTCGGAGATTATTCCTTCCAGGCCGGATTTCACGACGGCCAGACCGATAACAAAGAGAAGGCGTACATGTTTACGACCGAGTGCGGCCTGTCCTGTTTTCCCCCCGCGGTCACCCGAAAGCAGGTGGCCTTTCACCGCACCGCTAATTTTTTCGCGCATCTGCAGAATGGCAAGGACATGATGACCCTTTTCATTTACTCTCACGATGTCTTTGATTTGAAGATCTTCGCTGACTTCATCGAGCAGAAGCACGACCTTTTCAAGATTCCGCCGCGGGCCAGCAAGTTCGGCTTCGTGCCGCATGTGAGTGAGGAGATGTTGCGCGACTTTTTCGCGCATGCCTACCCGCAGACCGAGGATGCGGCGTTCAAGGAGATCAATATCAAATTGTTGCCCTATTACTCAGCCCTACTGGATGGGTTGGTTCTGGCGGCCAAAATCGCGGTGCGCTACTTCAAAGAAAAAGAGAAAGGCACCGCGTTTACACTCGACCTCCTGACGCGCGTGGAAAGAAATCACTACTACGACAACAGCTACAACATGGCTTACTTGCCGGCCGCCTACACGGCTTTCTTAAGCGGTTTCACTCACGAAACCCGCCAGGCCGCCTAAATGGAAGACTGCAAAATATGCAAAGCCGCCTCCAAGTTTATATTTAAGAAAAGAATATTGGCTAAGTACGATGCTGACTATTTTCAATGCCAGACCTGTCATTTTATTCAAGTCAAAAACCCCTTCTGGCTCGACGAAGCGTATGAGCATGCCATCTCGCCCCTCGACACGGGATTGGTATCCAGAAATATTTCTTGGTCCACCTTCGCAGAGACATTCATTCTCAAGAATTTTGATCCGCATAAACAATTTATCGACTATGGAGGAGGGTGCGGTCTTTTTGTCAGATTGATGAGAGATAAAGGCTTCGATTTTTACCGACAAGATAATTATTGTCAAAACCTATTTGCACAATATTTTGACGTGACCAATTTAAAAAGCGCCGGCCTGCGCTTTGAATTACTGACGGCTTTTGAGCTTTTTGAGCATCTGGTGGACCCCATGCTCGAAATAGACCATATGTTAATGTTTTCAGAGTCGCTTTTATTTTCGACAGAACTTCATTCTCCAAACGATAAAGACATCGAAAATTGGTGGTACCTTTCTCCGAGTAGCGGGCAACACATCTCATTTTTTACTGAAGACTCCTTTCGCATGATCGCCAAAACACTTAATTTAAATTACTACTCGAATGGGGCGACGTTGCATTTACTTTCAAGAAGGAACTTCAAAGAATCGCCATTCAAAACCAATACCCCGACGATCCTATTTAGAATAAAGAAGCGATTAGACGCTTTAGTCTGTCCAACTCAAGAAATCCAGTCAGACTTGAAGAGTTTGACGCAAGTCGACAATGAGTATATCGAGAAGACTAAAAACCCACCGATCTGATCTAAGCGGCTTTTGAGGAGTCGATAACCCGTCGTAGTTCGGGGAGCGTTTTTTCCCATTCACTGAGGATGGAAGCATTGGCGGAGAGTTCTCTTTCGAGACCTGTGAGTCCTTGGGTCCAGGTGGACTGAAGATCGACAATGAGACGGTGAAATTCATCCTGCGGCGATTCATGCACGCTGTGCGCGGAAGCCTCCGAGGGAACCGAAAGAGGTTCCTGCTGGTGCTGCATTTGCTGAGCCAGCTTTCCGATCTCCGCTTGAAGGGACTGCGCGACAGACTGGATCTGCCGAGATAGCTCCATCTGAACTTGCTCCACTTCCAGGTGAGGCGGCGGAAGAGGTGCGGGCACAAAGGCCGGTTTTGGAGCGGGCGAAGGGGAAATGGCGACATCTCGGACCGACTCCGGATAAGCACTCCGGCTCCTTTCGTACCTGTGGTACCGTCGCTCCTCACGGCGCTCCGGAGGATTCTCCTGTTCAGGTTCCAAAGGTTGTTCGAGAGAAAATTCAAACTCTTTATCAAACAATCCGTGATAGATCACTTTGATCGGATCCGTAATCAGGCTGAGCCTCAAGCTGATTCGGTCTTCAAAGCTGGGATCTCGTTCAAAGAGAATCGGAGGATTGTACCAACGGTCCAGAAAAATGGCCCGGGCCTGACGCATGACCAGCCAGAATCGCCGAAATATCGTTTGCAGATGCTGAAGGATCGTCGAATGGTGACCGCGCCGATAGCCTGGAAGCATTGGGGAAGCCGGCCCTGGCCGGATCGAATCGTCCTGGAGCCCCACGGCGGCCATGGCCGTCAGAAGTTGTTCGTTGCGGAATGGTTTAAGAAGATACTGGTTAGCTCCCTTTCGAAAGGCTTCTTTTTCCGTTTCCGGGTTGCCATAGCCGGTCATGATAATCACCGGCATCGTTTTGTTCGATTGGCGGATAATCCCAAGCGTTTCCAGGCCATCTTGGCCCGGCATACGGATATCCATTAATAGGAGATCGGGGGGTGCTCCCTGGACTCTTTGGCAGGCATCTTCTCCGCTGGCCACTTCCTCGACCGTATGGCCATTGCGTTCCAGAATCAGACGCACGGCCATCCGCATATCCGGCTCATCATCGACGACCATTATGCGGCCCACGACGCCGCCTCCCCGGGCCGTGCCTTGAGACGACAGACGACTGTCGTCCCTTGTCCGACAACGCTTTCCACCTGCAGATCGCCGCCGTAAGCCTGCAGAAGCCGCTTCGCCGTCGCCAGTCCCAACCCGATGGAACCTGCTTTCGTGCTGAAGAACGGCCGACCGATTTCAGTCAGATGTTCGGGACGGATTCCCGTGCCTTGGTCTTGAACGCGAAGAGCAAGCGTTTGAGAGCCGGTATTGTAGTCGGCTTGGATCAAGAGACGCCCGCCTTGCGGCATCGCCTCGACGGAATTTGTAATGAGATTGACGAGAATAGTCTTTAGATGGGCGGGGTCAAGCATCAAGGCCGGGATCTTATCATCGACCGCCACCTGCAGTTCGATCTGCTGCTTAAAGAGTCGCGGCTGCTCCTGGCCGGCCGCTTGAGAAATGGCTTGTGAGAGAATCATCGGCTGAAGGGCCGGCTGCACAGGCTTGGAAAACTCCACGACATCTTTCAGGCGATCGTTTAAATTGTCGACGGCTTTCAACACCGTTTCAAGGGAAGTGCGATCCTGGCGTCTCCCGGAACCGGATTGCGCTAGCGATTCGGCGATGCTTCGAATGACGGCCAAAGGATTGCGGATCTGATGGGCGATGCCGAATACCAGGTCGCCCAGCATGCCGGGATCAGCCGAGGGCTGTGGCGCGGGAGATTTTGGCGCGCGGGACGCCTCCTGCGCGGCCGTGCGGGCCCGCTCCAGTTCACCTTCCAGTGCCCGGAGACGGTCCTGCAACTTGCGAACCTCGTCTTGTCCCTTGCCTGATGATCGCGCCGCCACTTCCTGCTCCAGTTTTTCCCGCATGTCCCGCTCGCGGCGTCGCAATTCGGCGGACTGCTCTTCAAGCTTTTGCGCGCGATCACGCAGAGCCTGTTCTTCTTCCAATAATTTCTGGCGCTCCGTAGCGCCTTGTTCCTGCCATTTGGCTTTTAGTTCCTTTTCCACCTGCGCTAGGCGCTCGCGCAATTGTTTTTCTTTTTCCTGCTGCTCTTGGCTCCAGGCCTGGCGTTCGCGCTCAAGATCCTTTTCGAGGGCGCGTTTTTCCGCTTGCGCGCCGAGCTGTTGGTCGGTCAGTTTTTCCTGGTAGTCATCGAGAAGCGCCTTTTCCTTGCGTTCCCACTGAGAGGTTAGATTCTTTTCTTTCAGGCGGAATTCTTCCTGAATCGTCGCTTTGAGCCGTTCAAATTGTTGTTCCAGCGCCTGGCGCTGCTGGACAGAAAGTTCGCCCTGGCGTTTACCGGCGTCCTGAGCCTGGCGCTGGGCTTCGGCCACGGCTTCTTCCAGCCGCGCGCGCTCGCGGTTGAGCAGATCCTGATATTTCTTTTCCATGACAGATTCTTTTTCGGTTAAGTTCGACCGCAGCGCTTTTTCCATGATAGTCTGGCGCTCTTCCAGCTCGGCCTGGCGACGCTGACGCTCACGATCGAGTGCTTGCCGCTGGGATTCGATCACCGCTTCAGTCTCACGTAACTTGCCGCTCAGCGCCTTCTCCGCATTTTCCATGGCTTCGCGGTGCTCGGTGAGCCAATCCGCCTGCTTCTTTTCCCACGCAGCGACGAGCGCCTGGCGTTCGGATTCCTGCCGCTTCATGAAGTCGGCTTCCTTCTTAATGAGCCCCTCTTCCATCCGCTGGCGCTCCGCCGAGAGCTCTTTGGCGCGCTTTTCCTGTTCATCCCGCCAAGTCTTGCGCTCCCGCTCCAGTTCACCCTGGAAGATCGCCCGCTCGCGCTCAAGGCCTTCTTTGAGCGCCGTCTCGCGCTCGGACAACGTTCGCGTCTGCCGTTCGCGTTCCTGAGCCAGCATCGCTTCGCGGCGGGCCAGTTCCTGACGCAGCGCTTCTTTTTCTTTCTCGAGAGCATCGGCGTAGCGTTTATCGAGTGCAGCCTTCCATTCGCCGTCTTTCATCTGGAATTGGGCCGCCAATTCGCCTTCTACTTCCTCGCGGCGTTTGGCCAGGTCCTGTTCCTTAACGGCAAAATCGCGCAAGAGAGCGATCCTCTGAGCTTCAAGCTCCTTGCGAACGCGTTCCGCCTCGGCTTCGGCCGCCGCGCGTTCCGCCGCCAAGGTTTCCTGCAATCGATCGATCGCCAGCTTTTCTTTCCGGGCTGCTTCGGTCACAAGGCCGGCCTCTTTTTCGAGCAGGTCCTGCCGGGTGCCGTCCATGGAGGCCTTCAGCTGCGCTTCGAGCGACGCGTAATGCTGCTCCATGAGCGTTTTCTGATGTTCTTCTTCGCGGCGCAGGCGTTCGGCTTGGGCGTCCAGCTGAACGCGAAGCTCCTCGCGTTCCTTCTTCAATAAATTTTCATAGTAGGCTTCGAGCTTCTTTTCTTCCTTCGAGAGATTGCTCTTCTGATCTTTGAGCACCGCTTCCTGATAGGCTCGGCGTTCTTCGGCCAGACGCGATTTTATGCCTTCTTCTTTCTGCCGGATTTCTTCTTCAAGCCTTGCGCGCTCGGAAGCAATCTTCTGCCATTCTTTTTCCTGTTCTACTTTCCAGGCGGCCCGTTCTTTGGCCTGTTTGGCTTCCAATCGCTGGCGCATCTGTTCCGCTTCGTCTTTGAGGGCTTTTTCCTGATTGGCGAGACGTTCCTTTTCATGATTGATTTCTTCATCACGCAGCGCCTGTTCACGCGACATGGCCTCTCGGAGTGAAGCTTTTTCCCGTGCCAGCTCCGCTTCCATTCGTTGACGGAATTCTTCTTCAACCCGTTTGCGATCGACGGCCTCTTCTTTAGACATCTTCGCGGCGCGATCTTCTTCCTGTCGGCGCCATTCGGCGAGGCGTTCCTTTTCGCGCTGTGAGGCCTGATCTTTGAGGTCTTTTTCGTGCGCCTTGGCTTCGTCGTGGAGGCGAGCTTTTTCGACTGCCAATTCCGCCTGGACTTCTTCAAGCTGCTTTTGAAGCGCGGCGCGTTCAGCATCGATGGAACGCTGATAGCGCTCGGCGGCTTCCTTATCTTTTTTCGCCCATTCGGCGGCCAGCCGCTTTTCCTTATCCGTCAGCTGTTCGAGGAGCGCGGCCTGCGACTTTTGATAGCGTTCGTCTAAAACGGATTCCTGTTGGACCAAGACCATTCGTCGTTCGGCATGTTCTTTTTCCAAGCGCTTGATTTCCTGCGCCAACCGGTTTTGCATCTCGGTTTCCAGCCGCGCCGTCTGTTCGAGGATCCAGTTCTGATGTTTCTTGTCCCAGGTGGTCTGAAGAACGGCCTTTTCGGTGTCCAGGCGCTTTTGCAGGTCGTTTTCCTTGGCCTGGATGATATCGTCCAGTTTCGAACGTTCGAGAGCGAGCTCTTTGGCGCGGCGTTCCTGATCCTCTTTCCAGGCAAGCCGTTCGCGTTCCAATTCCGCTTCCATCAGCTCGCGTGCTCGCTCGAGCTCCTGGCGGAGAAGTTGTTCTTGGGAGAGGAGCTGCCGTCGATGGCTTTCCAAATCTTCATCGCGCAGAGCCTGATCGCGAGTTGCCGCTTCCTTCATGGCATCCCGTTCGCGTGCGAGATCCTTTTCCATCTTTTCCCGCAGATCCTTTTCCAGAATCTGACGTTTGGCATCGGTTTCGGCGGCCAGTCGAGCTTCCTGATCAGCGATCGTTTTCGCCCAGGCGGCTTGCCTATCGGCCTCCGCTTTAGCGGATTGTTCTTTTAATTCCTTTTCCTGACGCGCGAGATCCTTATCGAGTCGTTTCTTTTCGTCCGCCAATTCCCGGCGCGCTTTCTCCAGCTGGGTTTGCGCGGATTCCCGTTCAATAGCCAAGGCTTCTTCAAAGCGTTCGGCAGCGCTCTGGTCTTTTTTCGCCCATTCGCCGGCCAACTTCTTTTCTTTCTGAACGAATTCTTCGAGCAGGGCTTTCTGAGCCGCCTGGAATTGCGCATCTAGAACAACTTCATGTTGCGCGAGCAATTCCTTCTGGCGAACCTGCTCTAGGGCCAGCCGCTTGCGTTCTTCGTCGAGTCGGACCTGGTAGGCTTGTTTTTCTTGAGCCAGGAGCGTTTCAAAATGCTGTTGGATTGCGCGCTCCTTCTCGGAAACAATTTGGCCGAAACGCGCCTCCTCCGCCACTTGCCACTCCGCAAATTTTCCGCGCCAGAGCCCTTGAACGGACACGCTTTCGGCTTCCTGCCGCCGACGCAGATCGGCGTCCCGCTCCAGAAGAGCCTTTTCCATCTCCTGACGAGTTTGTGCCAGTTCCTTCAGGCGCTTTTCATGGTCGTCATTTAGCAACTGTCGCTTTTGAGCGAGGTCCGCTTCGTGCGCCTCGCGAGCCTTTTCAAGATGCGCTTTTAGGTTTTGTTCTTTCTGACGAAGGTCTTCAAGCTTACGTGCCCATTCCTGTTGCTGGGCGACCTGGTCCCGGCTAGCCTCTTCCTGTAGCGCCTCTTTCTGCCGAGTGAACTCTTCGTCTAGCTGGACCCGTAGAGCCTGCTCGTATTGCGCTCTCTCTTTGGCGGACGCTTCATCAGCCAGCCGACGCCAGGTTTCTTCTTTCTGACGCCATGAGGCGGCCCGTTCTTTTTCCAGCTTTGCCGCGCGGTCTTCGAGCGCCTTTTCCTGGGCCTTCAATTGGACTTCGAGCTGCAGGCGGAATTCCTCGGTGTCCTGACGGGCTTTGGCGATTTCGTTTTGCGCCTTCTCCTTGGCGTCAGCAATAACATTCTGCGATTCGAAAGCGATTAACTTCTGCTTTTTCTCCCATTCGGCGGCGAAACGCTTTTCTTTGTCGGCCAGATCGGCAAGCGCGGCGGCTAAGGATTTCTGGTGTTGGTCTTCGAGGCTTGCGCGTTCCTGATCAAGCAGATTTTTGGCATGAGCGGTTTCGAGCTGCAATCGGGCAGCCATCTCTTCCGATTGTTTGGCCAGGGCCGCACGTTCTTTTTGCAGAAGCCCCTCATAGTGAGCCGCCAGGGCGGATTGCTTTTCCTCGAGACGTATCGCCTGCTTTTGCAGACCCTCTTTCTCTTTTGCCAGAAGGGTCTGATATTGTTTTTCGATCGCCTTTTCTTGCTCGCGAAGCTCCTGCTGCAGGGCCGTTTGCCGCCCGGATAACCATTCTTCATGCGTCTGCTGCCAGGTCTCACGCAGAGCGACATTTTCCGCTTCGTATTTGGCCGCCAGCTCCGCTTCGCGCTCGGCCAAGCGTTTTTCCTGACGATCTTTTTCTTCCTTTAGAGTCCCCTCTAACGCCGCCCGTTCCTTGGCCAGCTGCTGGCGCTGACGTTCCAGCTCCTCTTTGCGACTGGCGGTTTCGCGATCCATCTGCGCTTGGAGCGTCTGCAGGCGCTCGGCCAGTTCCGCGTCGACTTTCTCCTTGGATTGTTCGTGAAGCTCCGTCTCTTTCTGACGGATGAGCGTAGCCACCTGGGCCTGAAGTTCCGCTTCCCGTTGTTCCCAATGTCCGCGAAGCTGGGCCTCCTGCTGCTCATAATGAGCCGAAAGGGATGCTTCTTTTTCTTCGAAACTCTTCTCTAATCCTTGACGTTTGGTTTCGAGAGCCTCTTGGACTTTTTGAATTTCGGACTGTACCGAGGCGCGCTCTTCAGACAGAGATCGCTCATACTGCTTGGCCAGCTCCGCTTGTTTGGCCGAGGCTTCCGCCGCGAGCCTCTTTTCTTTCTGAAGAGCCGCTTCGAGGAGCGACGTTCGGGCGCGTTCAAATTGTTCGTCCTGCTGCTTTTGGCGTTCGGCCAGAAACGTTTTTTGACGTTCAATCTCCTGCTGGAGCTGCGTGCGATCTCCCGTAAAACTAGCGAGGAGTGATTCCTTTTCTTTCTGCACCAGTTCCTGATATTGTTTCTGCAGAACTTCTTTCTGCAGGTTCAACTCCTGTTTGAGCGCCGCCTGCCGTCCGGCCAGCCATTCTTCATGGCCTTTTTGCCAGGTTTGGCGAAGGGCGGCATTTTCCGCTTCGTATTTGGCGGCGAGCTCTGCTTCGCGCTCGGCTAAACGTGCCTCCAGCTTCGTCTTCTCTTCCTTGACAGTCTCTTCGAGAGCCGCGCGCTGCTTGGTCAGTTGCTGGCGCTGGCGTTCGAGCTCGTCTTTGCGGGTGGAAATATCATGTTCCAGCTGCGTCCGTAATTCTTGAATCCGCAGTTCAACCTGTGCGGTAATCTGTTGTTTGGTCTTTTCCTGGAGTTCGATTTCCCGTTGCCGCAGTTGCGCGGCGACTTGCGCACGCAGAGTCGCTTCATTCTGCTCCCATTCACCGCGCAGGTGCGCTTCCTGTTGGTCATAGCGGGCGGAAAGCGCCTTTTCTTTTTCCGCATAGGCTTTATCGAGCAAGGCGCGATGCTCGGCCTCCTTGCGATTAAATTCCTCAAGAAGGACCTTCTCCTTTTTAAGGTAATCGTCGGTCAGAACCGCCTTTGAACGCTGGTATTGCTCGTCGAGCCGCTGCTGATGCTCGCCCAGAAGGACTTTCTGATGAACGATCTCTTCCTGCAAACGTGTCGTTAAATCCTCATAATGCGCCTGAAGTTGGGCTTTCTCGCGTGCCAGGTCGCCTTCGGACTTTTCCGCCGAGGCTTTCTTGATGGCCGCTTCCAGCCGCGTTCTTAAGTCCGCTTCTTTGGCCGCCCATTCGTTTTCGAGGCGCGCGCGGTCGCGATGAAGGTCTTCTTCCCACTCCGTCTTCTGTGCCTTCAATTGCTCGGCCTGCCGCAGGAATTCCTCTTCGCGCAGCTGCGCCTCATGCGCAGCCTGATCGCGTAGAAGCTGGATCTGCTTTTCTACCTCTGTCGCAATTTCACTTTGCGCATGCTGCGACAGAGCCTGCTCCTTCTGGCGGTATTTATCGGCCAGGGCTTGGAGTTGGGCCGCCTGTTTTTCTTCGGTTTGCCGATGGAGCTCGGCTTCCATGGCTTCTCGCTTGGCGGTGAGCTCCTCGGCGCGCTTCTCGAGTTCCTCTTTGAGCGCCTGGCGTTCCTGAGAGAGCGATTGCTCGTATTGTTCGGCCAGCTGCTTTTCTTTGAGGACGATGGCCTGCGTCAGATTTTTCTCTTTGGTGAGGAAATCCTGGACGAGCGTCGCTTTGGCCTTCTGATATTGATCTTCTAAACCACGCGCATGTTCCTCTAAGAGCGCTTTTTGGTGCTGATGTTCGGCCTCCAGATGTTTGACGCGTCCTTCATATTGCTTCTGAAGCTCCTGGCGGTCGCGCGTGACCTGGGCGATGACCTGCTTGTCGATCTCTTTTTCTTTTTCCGCCAGCTTCTGCTGCAGCGCCTTTTCCCGCTCGCTGAAGGCATCCGACAGATTGGTCTGGCGTGTGTGATATTCTTTTTCCAGAGCGTCCCGGCGAACGGCCAGGGTCTCTTCTGATTCCCGGATTTTCCTAGTCAGCGCGGCTTCGGCATCGCGCAAGGCGGCCTGATGCTCGCCCAGCCATTCGCCCTGCTTCTTCTCCCAGGCTTCCTGAAGTCCCAGGCGATCGCCTTCAAATTTCTTGAGCAGTTCCGCTTCGCGTAGAGCCGCAACACCTTCCAGGCGCTCACGCTCACGGGCGAGTTCCGCCATCTGGCGATCGCGTTCGGCCACGGCTTCTTTCTTCTTGGCTTCAAAATCACCATACAAACGGGTCTTTTCCGTCTCAAAGGCGGATTCCAGATCTTTCTTGTATTGGGCGAGCTGTTCGCGCTGGCGGGTGATATCGCCTTCTTGCAGCGATTTATTCCGGCTCGCTTGTTCCTCGAGAATTTGAGTTTTTCGTTCGATTTCATCGGCGATCTGCCGATTGGCCAGAGCTTGAAGTTCCGTTTCCTTTTTCTGGAATTGAACCGTCGCTTGTTCGAGAACTTCGGCTTCTTTGGCTTCCCAGCGGGACCGGAGCCGGGCTTCCTGTTCGCGGTATTGGGCTTCGAGAGCAGCTTGTTTTTCCTGGAAGTTCTGTTCGAACGCCTTGCGGTCGTGCTCGGCGGAATCCAGGGCTTTACGCATCTGCGCCTGGATCGCGACGCGTTCCGTCGCCAGGGACTCCTGATATTGTTCCGTGAGTGTCTGTTCACGGGCCAGAACTTGCGCGGAAAGCTCCTTTTCTTTTGCCAGCATCTCGGCCATGAGCGCGGCTTTGGCCTCTTCAAATTGCTTTTCCAGGTTCCGCCCGTGGTCGTCGAGAAGAGCCTTCTGCCGATCGACATCTTCGCGGAGCTGCGTCGAGAGAACGTCATAGCGGGCCTGAAGGTCCTGTTCGTGTTTGACGGTCTCGGCTTGATAATTGTCTTGCAGCGCTTTTTCTTTGACGGTCCATTCCTGCCGGAGAGAACGTTCCGCCTCCGCCAGCTGCTGCTGAAGATTCAGCTGACGCTGGTGATATTCCTTCTCCAGATCCTGCCGGCGGCCATTTAAGGAAACTTCGGCATCTCTTAGTTTTGCCGTCAGAGACGTTTCGGTTTCCTGAAGCTGCGACTGGTGTTCGGCCAGCCATTCCGCCTGTTTTTTCTCCCAGGCATCCCGCAGGGACAAGCTTTCGCGTTCGCGCTCTTCGCGAAGTTCCCCTTCGCGCTCGGCAAAATGATCTTCCAGGCGCTTGCGGTCTTCGGCCAGCTGCTGGACCTGCTGTTCGCGCTCGGCCGTCCAGGCCTGCTTTTCGCGATTGAGTTCGGCACGCAGGCGCGTGCGTTCCTTCTTAAATTCTTCTTCGATGGCCGCTTGGCGCTGAGTGAGCTCCACGCGCTGGCGTTCCGTCTCGTCCTGCCGGACGGCAATCTCCCGCGCGAGACGCTCCTGGAACATTTGCGTCTGGCGGGCGATCTCGGCTTCCAGCTGCCGTTGGTTGTTCTCCTGAAGCGACGTTTCCTTGAGCTTGTACTGGGTAGTCAGTTCGGCGACTGTAGCGGCCTGCTTTTGTTGCCACTTTTGCGCCAGAGCTTTCTCCTGCTCGCGAGTGTCGGAGTCCAGTGCCGATTGCTTTTCTTCAAAGGCTTTCTCCAGCGCCTTCTGACGGTTCTCGGCGGTCAGGATCGCCTCTTCAGCCTTGGCCTGCGCCGTCGTCCGTTCTTCCGCGAGAGATTGTTCGTAGCGTTCGGACAACTCGCGATCGCGGGCGGCGGCCTGCGCGGCCATCACCTTTTCTTTTTCGAGCATTTCGGCCACAAGGGCGGCTTTGGACTGTTGGAACGTGCTTTCCAGATTTCGACCGTGCTCATCGAGAATAGCTTTTTGCCGGTCGACGTCTTCCTTCAATTGCGACGCCATTGTCTCGTAACGGGTCTGCAGATCGCCCTGATGCTTGACCAGCTCAGCCTGATAGTGGTCTTGAAGGCTCTTTTCTTTTGTGGTCCATTCCTGGCGGAAAGCGCTTTGCGCTTGGGCCAGTTGGCGTTCAAGGTCCAGCTGGCGCTGATGGTATTCCTTTTCCAGCTCTTGTCGGCGTCCGGTTAAGGATACTTCCGCGTCGCGGAGCTTTGCCGTGAGAGAGGTTTCGGTTTCCTGAAGCTGGGACTGATGTTCGGCCAGCCATTCCGCCTGCTTTTTCTCCCAGGCATCGCGAAGAACAGCGCTTTCACGCTCGCGTTCCGCCCGAAGCTCGGCTTCGCGTTCGGTGAAATGGCCCTCGAGACGCTGCCGCTCCTCGGCCAGCTGTTGGACCTGACGGTCGCGCTCCAGCGCCCAGGCCTGCTTTTCGCGGTCAAGATCGCCGCGGAGGCGGGCGCGCTCTTTCTTAAATTCATCTTCGATGGCCGTCTGGCGCTGAGAAAGCTCCTTGCGCTGGCGTTCGATTTCGTCCTGCCGAAGCGCGGTCTCTTTGGCTAGGCGATCTTCAAACAGCTGCGTCTGCCGGCTGATCTCGGCGGCCAGCTGCCGCTGCGCATTTTCCTGAAGCGCCGTTTCTTTCTGCTTATAGTGGGTGGTCAATTCCTGAATCGTCGCGGCTTCTTTTTCCTGCCACTTGAGGGTCAGGGATTCTTCCTGCTCGCGAACTTGGGTTTCCAGAACTTTCTGTTTCTCGAGATACGACTGCTCCATCGCTTTTTGCTGGAGTTCGGCGTTTTCAAGCGCGTGCTGAATCTGCGTGTGAACCGCGGCGCGTTCGGCGGCCAGAGATTCTTCATAGCGGGCGGTCAAGTCGCGGTCACGGACGGCCGTCTGACGCGCGAGCTGCTTTTCTTTTTCCAGCATTTCAGCGCTGAGCGCCGCTTTCGATGCTTCGAATTGCTTATCCAGATTCTGGCGGTACTCGTCTAACGTTTCCTTCTGGCGGCGCGCGTCCTGGCCCATCTGGCCAACCATTCCATCAAAACGCTTCTGGATAACTTCTTCCGTCTGAGCGATCTGGGCCTGGTACTGTTGGCGCAAGGCTTCTTCTTTCTCAGAGAGGTTGACGCGCAGCGCCTTTTCTAAAGCCGCGGTACTGATCTGGAGGTCTGCCTGGCGCTGGTTATATTCCTTCTCGAGCGTCCGCCGGCGTTCTTCTAAATTGACTTCGGCCTCACGCAGCTGGGCCGTGACGAGGGCCTCATTTTTCTGAAGAGAAGCCTGATGCTCCGACAGCCATTCGTTTTGCTTAAGGGTCCAGGTCGCCTGAAGCGCTTCACTTTCGACTTTTCGTTCCTGCGCGAGCTCAGCTTCGCGTTTGGCGAAATGCTCTTCGAGACGCTTCCGGTCTTCGGCCAGCTGCTGGACTTGACGATCTCGCTCCAGGGCCCAAGCCTGCTTTTCACGGTCGAGCTCCGTTCGCAACCGCGTACGCTCTTTCTTAAATTCGTCCTCAATGGAGACCTGACGCTGCGCCAATTCCTTGCGCTGTCGGTCGACCTCGTCGTGACGAAGAGCGGTATCCTTGGCCAAGCGATCCTGGAACATCTGAGTCTGACGGAGGATCTCGGTTTCCAGCTGCCGCTGATAATTTTCCTGCAGCGTGGTTTCTTTCTGCTTATAAAGACTGGTAAGTTCCAGGACGACAGCCGCTTCTTTTTCCTGCCACTTGAGTGTCAGAACCGTCTCCTGCTCTTTAATCTGCGCTTCCAAGACTTTCTGCTTTTCCTGATAGGAACGCTCCATCACTTTCTGATTCTGCTCAGCCGCTTCCAAGGCATGCTGGATCTGCGCGTGAACCGCGGAGCGTTCAGCGGCCAGTGTGGCTTCATAGCGCTCGGTCAATTCGCGATCCCGAACCGCTGCCTGGCGCGCGAGCTGTTTACCTTTTTCCAACATCTCCGCAATGAGGGCCGATTTGGCGGCTTCAAATTGGACGTCTAGATTCTTACGGTGTTCTTCGATGAGCTCTTTCTGTCTCTGGGCGTCCTGAGTCAGCTGCTGGGCTTGAGTGTTAAATTGGTTTTGAAGAACCTCTTGCGCCTCGGCGACCTGCGACTGGTACTGCTGGCGAAGAATTGATTCCTTATCGGCGAGCTCCTGGCGCAACGCCTTCTCCAAGGCGGCGGTATTGTCCTGAAGATTGATTTGACGCGCGTTGTATTCTTTCTCAAGCGCGAGACGTCGTTCTTCGAGATCGGCTTCCGCCTTTTGCAGCCTAGCGGTGACGAGCGTTTCGTTTTTCTGGAGTGCCGTCTGGTGTTCAGTCAGCCACTCGTTCTGCTTCTTGGTCCAGCTTTCCTGGAGCGCTTCGCTTTCGTTCTTGCGTTCGTGGGCCAGTTCGGCTTCGCGTTTGGCGAAATGCTCTTCGAGACGCCGGCGTTCGTCGGACAGGTGCTGAACCTGGCGGTCGCGTTCGAGTGTCCAGGCCTGCTTTTCGTGATCCAAATCTGCCCGTAAGCGGGCCCGTTCCTTTTTAAATTCTTCATCGATGGAGGCCTGTCGCTGCGCCAGATCTTTACGCAAACGCTCGGTTTCTTCCTGACGAAGCGCAGTCTCCCGGGCCAGCCTTTCTTGGAGCAGATGGGTTTGCCGGCCGAGCTCGGTCTCCAGTTGCTTCTGGGTGCGTTCATGGAGTTCGGTTTCTTTTTTCTGGTAATGCTCGGTCAGTTTGGCGAGAGCGTCCGCTTCTTTTTCCTGCCATTGGATCGATAGAAGCTTTTCCTGCTCGCCGATCTGCGCCTCCAGCGCCTCTTGTTTCTCCTTAAAGGCTTTGTCCAAGGCCGCCTGATGCTCTTCCGCGGAATGCAGGGCCTGGGCAATCTGGGCCTGGGCTGTGGCGCGTTCCGCGGCCAGGGACTTGTCATATTGTTCGGAGAGGTCCTTTTCCCGGACGCGCAGCTGATGGGTCAGCTGCTTTTCTTTCTCGATCATCTCGGCGGTGAGGGCGGCCTTGGCCTGCGCAAACTGTGTGTCGAGATTTTTGCGGTGTGTCTCCAATAATTGGTTATTTCCACCGATCGTTTCGTTTAGCCGGCCCTGATAGTTTTGGCGGAGAGCTTCTTCTTTTTGCGCCAGCTCCTGGCGAAGAGTCTTTTCCGTCGTGGCAAACGTTTCGGCAAGGCCCAATTCCCGACGCTGATATTCCTTATCGAGAGTCTGGCGCCGCTCTTCCAGGCTGGTTTCCGCCTCGCGCAATTTGGCCGTTAAGGCCGACTCATTTTTCTGAAGCGCCGTCTGATGTTCTAGGAGCCATTCGTTCTGCTTGCGAGACCAGGTTTCCTGCAGGATCTGGCTTTCGGCTTCTCTTTCCTTTATAAGCTGGCCCTGGCGATCGGCAAAATATTGTTCCAGCCGCGTTTTTTCCTGTGCGAGTTCGAGGAGCTGACGTTCCCGCTCGCCAAGCCAAACCTTCTTTTCTTTTTCCAGGTCATTTTGCAGGCGGGCGCGCTCTTTTTTAAACTCTTCTTCGAGAGCGGCCTGGCGTTGGGCGATCTGCTTGCGGTGCCGTTCAAGCTCCTCCTGGCGAAGCGCGATCTCGCGATTAAATTTGTCCTGAAGGTTCTGGGTCTGGCGCTGGACTTCTGCGTCGACGTGCTTCTGGCCCTTTTCCTGGATCTCCGCTTCGCGTTGGCGCGCCTGAAGCGCAAGCTCGTTGCGGATATCGGTTTCTTTGCGTTCCCACTCGTGCGTGAGTTCGGCTTGTTTCTGACGGTAACCGGCTTCAAGAAGCTGCTCTTTGTCGGCAATATCCTGCTTCCAGAACTGCTTCTGCGCTTCCAGCTCCTCTTTGACCTTGCGGATCTCGGATTCCGCGTGAGACCGTTCTTCGGTCAAGGATTGCTTATATTGATCGGTCAGCTGCTTTTCGCGCAGGGCCCATTGCGTCGTAAGGAGCCGTTCTTTCTGCAGAAGTTCTTCGACCAGAACCGCTTTCGATTTCTGGAACTGCTCGTCGAGATGAGACTCCCGCTGATCGAGGAGAGTCTTGCGGCGCGAGAAGTCTTCCTGAAGCCGTTGAAGCTGGTCGTTGAGCTCCGTTTTCAGCTGCGTCTGTTCCTGTTCAAGCCTGGCCTGATAGGTCTGATAGATGCCGGATTCTTCGACCGTTACCGCGTCGTGGAGTTCCTTTTCCTTTTTTCTGAACTGTTCGTTAAGCTCCACTTCCTTCGCCTGATAAGCAGCTTCGAGAGCCTGGCGGCGAGATTCGAAATCGGCTTCAGTGCGCTTAAGCTTGGTGTCCAGCTCTTCCCGGCTTTCCGTTAAGAGTTTGTGATGCTCCTTAATCCATTCGGCTTTCTGCTGGTCCCAAGCCGCTTGGAGGTTTTCCTTTTCATTGACGAGCGCCCGCTGAAGTTCCCCTTCCTTTTGTCGGAATTGCTCTTCCAGGGCATTTTTACGAGCCGTCAGACGCTCTTCTTCTCGGCGGACTTTGTCCTGCCAGAGAGATTTCTCGCTTTCGACCTGTTGATATAAGGAGGCTCGCTCGCGCTGGATCTCCGCTTCCAGGGTTGCCTGCACATGGCTTTCCATTTCCTGTCGTCGTTCCTGATATTCAATCGCAAGCCTGCCCTGCAGGGTTTTTTCCTTCTGGCTCCATTGCGTGGTCAGCTCATGTTCCAGCTCGGTCGCGCGGGCGATGAGATTCTTTTCCTTGATCTGGAAATCGGATTCGAGCGCTTGCTTCTGGGCTTCAAATTCCTGCTGCGCCTTTTGAACTTCGGCCTTCGCGACAAACCGTTCGTGGGAAAGAGAGCGCTGATATTCTTCCGCGGATTGTTTTTCCTTAAGAGCCCACTGCGCCGCGAGGCTGCGCTCTTTCTGCAGCATCTCCTGCTGCCAGGCCGCTTTGGCCTGCATGAATTGATTTTCGACGAGCTCCTGTTTCTGGTCTAAAAACTCGACGCGCTTGGCAAAATCGAGATCGAGCTGCTTTTTCTGAACGTCCAGTTGCGCCTGGATCTTGGCCTGCTCTTCCTTAATGAGAATCTGGTAGCGCTCATTCAACTCCGATTCTTTTTGGATCCAGGCTTGGCGGCGTTCGCCTTCGGCCTGCGCGGCGCGCGCTTCGAGATCCCCCTGGCGTTTACGGAAATCTTCTTCGAGCGCCTGCCGTCGGTTGATGAAGACGGCTTCCATCACGGAGAGCTTCTCCGCCAGAGCTTCCTGAGCCTTATTCAGCGCCGCCTGGTGATTGTCGATCCATTCCTGCTGATTGATGTTCCAGGTCGCCTGGAGCGCCTGGAGTTCTTCCTGCTGCTTTTTCTGAAGGTCCGTTTCCTTGGCGAGCCATTCCTGGGCCAGGCGTGATCTTTGGTCCGCGGTTTCCTGGCGCCACTGGTCGCGCTCCATCCAGAGCGCTTTGCGCTCTTCTTCCAGGCGGACATCAAGCGCTTCTTTTTCCTTCGCCAGATCGGCCTGAAGGGCGGACTGGCGGCGGCCCATTTCCTCGTCGACGGCATGACGGAGGTCGGCTTCCAGCTCGCGCAGATTATTTCGAAGGGTTTCTTCTTCCTGACGGACACGGCTGATGAGATCGGCTTCGCGGCGGGCGGCCTGCTGTTCAAATTGGATCCGCTGAGACTCAAGCTCGCCTTCTTTGTTGCGCAGCTCTTCCACATAGCGCTGACGGATTTCGGCTTCCTTCTGCCGGAAGGAGGCCTCGAGTGTTTTTTCCTGCTCGACGCGCTGATTTTCCAGGAGCTGCAGGCGTTCCCGATACTCCGCCTGTTGCTCTTCTTTTTCTTTCCCTAAGGCTTCGAGACGCGCTTTCAGTTGGATCTGAAGCGCATTTTCCGTCTGAAGCCGGAGGCTTTCCGCCTGCTTCCAGCCTTCTTCTTCGCGTTCGCGCCAGAGAGATTCCAGCTCGCGGCGCTTCTGGTGATAATCTTTCTGAAGGGCTTCTTCCTTCAGTTTCATTTCGATTTCGATGCGGTGCAGCGAGTCCTTCAGCTCCTCCGTCTCATGCGTCCACTGGCTTTTGATCTCGCGGATTTCCTGGTTTTTCTCATCGATAGTATCCGCGACGGTGTCTTTAAGCGCTTGGCGGGATTTATCGAGGAGAGACGCAATCTCCATCTGCGTCTTATGTTCAAATGAGATTTTTTCCTGCTGGAGACGCTGGACTTCCTTGTCGCGCTCCGTGAGCATTTCCCGGGTGCGGCCGAGCTCCGCCTCACGCAGTTCGCGCGCCTTCTGCCATTCCAGAAGCGTGGTCTGGATTTTCTCGATCTGGGACTTCCACTTCTCCTGTTCTTCGATGGCAATTTCACTGCGCAGTTGGCCGGCGATTTCGTGTTTGTAATCCTGGATCAGCTTCTGGCTTTCCTGCCATTTGGCATGGATTTCGCCCAAGCGCTGTTCCATCGTCTCGACGCGCGCTTTCCAGGCTTTTTCACGTCCGGAAACTTCCTGATTTTCGGCTTTGAGGTTGGCGACCAGATCCTGCATGGTGCGCAGCGTAGAAACGGCGCCACGCAACGCTAAACGCGCTGTATCAAGATCGTTAATTTCTGCGTCTCGCTTAGGGTTTTCTTCGTCTGGAAAACTCATCAGTACTATATAGACGCACTATATAGTGTCTGCAAGGATTATTATTGGCCTGTAAAGGAATGTAAAATGGCTTGAATTTACGCGGAGATTCCGCCGACCACGACGCCTTGTGGGATGCGTAAGGTAGGCAGGCCATCGGAGACTGGGGCGCCCTGGCCGTCTTTGCCGCAAGTACCGACGGACCAGCCCATGTCGCTTCCAACCAGGTCAATGGCTTTTAAAACCTGCGGTCCGTTCCCCAAGAGGTTGGCGGAGCGGATGAGCGAGCCCACTTTTCCATCTTTGATCAGAAATCCTTCTTCCACTTCAAAAACGAAATCGCCGGTCGCCGGCTCCACCTGGCCGCCGCCCATTTTGGTAACCAATAGACCGTTTTCTACGGAGCGCAAAATCATCTTGGGGTCATCTTTGCCCGGAGCCACAAAGGTATTGGCCATGCGCGGGATCGGCCGGTGGCGAAACGATTCGCGGCGACCATGACCGTTTGAGGCGACGCCGGCTTTCTTCGCGGTCTGGCGATCGTACAAATACGTCTTGTGCACGCCGTGGTCGATCAGGACCACGCGCTCCGCGGAAACGCCTTCATCATCAAACGCATAAAACCCGCGCTGACCTTCCATCGTCGGGTCTTCCAGCACGCTGACCTTTTCGTTTCCAACGACTTTTCCGACGGTGCCGATATACATGGGAGAGACGCCTTTTTGAACCGCATCGGCTTCAAGCGGATGCCCCAGCGCTTCATGGATGAGCGTCCCGCCGGCTTCCGCGGCGATGATGATCGGCATCTCCCCTAATGGCGCCGCTGGCGCCGAGAGGCGAAGAACGGCGCGCTCGGCCACTCTCTTCGAAAGCGCAATGACATCCATCTTGTCGAAAAATTCAAAACCCGCCGTGCCGCTCACCGCATCATACGCTGTCTGAAGTAATCCATCTTTTTCGGCCACGACGGAAATGGAAAACGTCAGGCCAGTACGCCATTCTTCGGTCATGCGTCCTTCGGACGTCCAGATGCGGATATGTTTATCGATCTCGCCGTAACTGATGGAGATTTGCCGCACATGATTCAGTGAAGCGGCGGCATGGCAGCGATTGAGCAAATTGATTTTGTCCGAAGGCGGGATCGTTGCCGGAGGTTTTAGAATTGTCGGGCGATAGGATTTTTTTTCTGCCGTCATCCCGGCGGTCGTAAGCCGGGATCCAGCGTCGTTAGCAAAGCCACTGGGCCCCGGCTTTCGCCGGGGTGACGGCAACAGCAAAACCTTCGAAAGCTGGCCTATCTCTTCTTCATCTGGATCATCCGCGGAAGCATAGCGGGTTTCGTCCCCCACTTGATAGCGCAGGCCGGCCCCGCATTCCTGGCTATTGGTTAAACGCTCCAGCTTCCCCTCTTCCCAACGAAGGCCCTGCGTGCGCGTTTCTTCCCAATACAAATCCGCATAATCGCCCGCCGCCAAAATCGCCCAATTCGTAAATTCCATACGTCCCATTATTGTAATTTATTGAATACGTAGGTTCTTAATCGGAGAGTATCGTTCCGTGTGTAATGGCGAAGATTCTATCGTTGTAACGATCAGCCATCTCATGACCGTCAGCCATTTCGCTGACGCTTAATCTGAGCTTCCAATCGGCTACTGCCTTTTCGGCGGCAACGTCTCCATGGGAGGCAGCGACGAGAAACCAGGCATACATCTCCGCTCTGCTTTTTTGAACACCATGTCCAGTTTCATAAAGCGTCCCAAGATTATACTGAGCGCTTCGATTGCCATGCCAAGCCGCTTTCTCGGCAAGAAGGTGTGCTTGATCATAATCCTGCGCCACTCCTAGACCTTGCATATAGCAATAGGCCAGGTGGCTCTCTGCACGGGCATTACCCTGATTAGCCGCCTTGCGAATCCATTCAACGGCCTTTTGATAATCTTTGCCGACACCGCGGCCGTTTTCATAAGCGAAACCGAGTACATCTTGTGCATCAGCAAATCCCTGGTCTGCGGATTTCTGAATCCATGAAAAAGCGAGAGAATCGTCTTGTGGTATTCCTTTTACGCCTCTGTACATATTGCCCAAATAGAATTGCGCTCTCGCATCTCCTTGATCCGCGGCCTCCGATAACCATTGAAGGGCTCGTTGACCATCTTTCGCTACACCTCGTCCTTCAGCGTAAAATGAACCCATGGAAATTTCGGCCTTCACAAAGCCGCTCTCCGCCGCTTTTTGTATCCACACTATGGCAGTGGAGTCGTTCTGCGGCACATCGACTCCAAAATAGTATTTCCAACCCAAGTAATATTCGGCCTCACTATCACCTGCTTGCGCTTTTTTCAGTAACGGATTAATTGGCTGAGCAACACCTGCTCGTGTTTCCGGAGAGACATTGCTTAAATCAAGACGTGGGAGCGGCGGCGGATTCCGATGTGTCCAGTAAATAGAGAAATACCCGATCGTGTGCTCATAAAACCATGACGACGCTTTCGATGAAATGATGGCAATACCGCCCAGAAATACAAAAATGACGATTAAGGCTCCCCAACTGTTCCGATCGGGAGAAACCCTAGTTTCTGTCGAAACAACTTGCTCGGGGACATCTCGTTGTTTTGTTAATCCTTCGGAGAAGGGGCTGGAACTTCCAGAAAATGGCGCCTTTTCCGACGTACGCAGTAATTTCTTTAGCGCCTTTTCTGCCGCTGGAAAATCTTCTTGACGAACCACGATCCGCACTCCCCCAAGGGCTTGGGAAAGCAGAGGATTCAGAACGGCCATATTTTCATCGAAGATTGACGCTTGAATCCCATTGGAATCCAAGACACCGCAAACCATTTTGGCTTCGAGAACGCTGTGTGTTGTAAAAATGACCTTTAATTCGCTACTCATCACTCGCTTATCTCCGTTCCCTAGTTTTACTCCATGAGTTTAACATTGGGGAATCGCCCCTGACGCATAGTCCACGATTTCTGTAAGCTCCTGCTTTTCAGGAAACTTCTTGCCAGGGGATTCGCAGGTGGTAATCCATCCATAAGATCGACACATCTTTCGGATCGAAGTAGAAGTAAATGGTTTCTTGTTTGCCGAGGTGCTGAGCAAGGGCTTGCAGATTGAAGACGACGAAATTGTCGCCCGCTTGCGGGTCCCGTCAGGCTATAGGGAGTGAAATCGTGAAAGTGCTGCCTTTACCCAGCTCGGAATCGACGGTCACCTGGCCGCCGTGCTCGTCAATGACGCGTTTGACCAGAGCCAGGCCGAGTCCCATTCCCTGGATTTGCCCTGTGAAACTTCCTTCGATTTGATAGAACTTATTGAAGATTTTCGTACGTTCCTCAGAAGGAATCCCGGGACCGTTGTCTCCGATGATCAACCTGACCATTCCATCCTTGACTTCTCCACGCAAAGAGATTTTGGCCGGCGGCCGAGAATTGAATTTCACGGCATTTTCGATCAGGTTGCGGACGGCTTCTTTCATCCACACTTTGTCGACATTAAAATTGGGTAGATGGTTAATGCTGTCATCGCTTTCGATGTGCGCCTCGGTGATTCTCAGATAAGGCGCCAGCTCCGACAAGGCGATATCAATAATGGAGGCGGGCGCCTGAGGTTTTTTAGATAACTCGAGCGTTTCCCCTTCCAGCGCCGCAAACCACATCAATTTTTCGACAAGACTGGCCAGCTGCTGGCTGTTGCGATCGATGGTTTCAATCGCCGTCTTCTGGAACGAAGACAATTCCTCCGGTTTCTCCAGAAGCATGGGCGTAAATCCCCGAATGGCCACAAGCGGCGTCTTCAGCTTATGCGAAACGAGGGCGAGAAAATTCTTTTTCAGCTGAGCTTCGCGCCGCTCCTCGGTCACATTGGAGAAAACGACCAGGTAGCCGGTCACCTTTCCGCGATCGTTGCAGACCTGATTGATCACTCCCGATAAAATAAGGGACGGCGCGGCTTTACGAACCAGTTCGATCCCGCACGCGCCGCCCAAGGACGGAACTTCAGACCACGCGGGCTTAATATCAAACGAGGCTTCGATCGCTTCCCACGCCATGCTCTCCAGGGACTCCTTGCCCAGAAGACTATGTGCCGCGGGGTTCCCGAGCATAATCTTTCCGGTCGGTTCCAGAAGCAAAGCGCCTTCGGCCATTTCGCCTAAGATCGTCGACATTTTTTCTTTTTCTTGCCTGATGGATTCAAAGAGCCGGGCATTCTCAATGGCGATGGCAGCCTGCGAGGCAAACGTTTCCAACATCTGAACATCCGTGTCCGTAAAGGGAGACCCATCCACGCGATTGATCGCTTCCATCACACCCACCAGTTTGTCTCGAACGAGCATCGGCACCGCGAGGATCGCTTTGGTTTTAAATTGGGAGGTTTTGTCCGCCTTCTGCGTCCAGCGGGGATCATTCGACGCATCGTTGACGAGGGCCGGCTTTCGGTTTTCCGCCACCCAGCCGGCGATCCCTTCGCCTTTTTTCAGGCGGACCTGCTGAAGCGCTCCGCCTTTTTCGCCCAGCGCGACGTCGAAAAACAGTTCGCCGGTGGCCTGATCCATCAAAAGCAAAGATCCGGCTTCGGCGTGCACAACTTCGCTGGCCAAGCGCATAACGGTTTCTAGAAGTTCGGATAAGCGTAAGGTGGACGCAATCGCTCGCGTGGCTTCAAAGATACGAATCAGATCATTTTCTGCCAGCTGCACGTGGCCTCCAATAAGAGAACCCTAGCAGTCTAGACGGACCAGGCAGGAATTTCAATGGGACAATCGACGTTCAGGAAACGGGGGGCGGATTGTGCCTTTTGCGTGGCACGACCCTGCGAACCGGGCGGTGCTTGGGCGGCGCCGACACAAACCGTTGGCGCAACTCTTTACGTACCGTTGGAGTAAACGGGGACCAGGTATTTTCAATGACGCTCTGTCGTCGGCGAATTTCCGCGCGCCGAGCGGCTAATGCCGCTATGGCAGAGCTGAATTTGGTTTGCGCTGGGATGAGCCCCTTTCGAGTAACGACGGATTCCTTCCCCGCTGAAATCTCCGTGACCGGTTGCAATCCTTCGGCCGTTTCGGCCGGCTGGATATCAACACTTCCGGAAAAGACGCCCAGGTGCGTACCCTCCTGCGGAGAGGCCGTGAGACCGAACTCCGTCCCGTGAACCGCGATCTCGGCAGCCGGCGTATTGAACTCCCAGTGCTGTACCGTACCGGCGGCGCGCTTGGAGTCGACGATACCGCTTAGCCGGCCATCGGAAAAATCCAACCGGCCGGTGTTGACTTCGGTATGCTCGACTACGACTTCCGAATCGGGTTCCAGAATCCAGAGCACATTATCCGACATGACCAACTCTACCCGCCCATCTTCTCCGGTGCGAATATGGTCTCCCACGTCTAATGGCAATCCTTCATGCGGCTCAATCCAATTTTCGGCGCCCTGCGTGAGGAGTCCCACGTCTCCGGTAATGACACCAAATCGGGATTGGTTTTCGGCCAAAGGCTCGGCCGCCAATGGCATGGCCAGGAGAATCATCAAAACAAAAATCATTTTTTCTTTTGAACCGCGAGATGCTCGTTGTAATAGCGGGAGAATCGATGGGTACCCTGCCCATCGGCGACAAAAAACATCATGTCGGTTTTGGCGGGATGCGCGGCCGCTTCAAGCGCGGCAGCCCCGGGATTGCAGATCGGTCCAGGAGGCAGCCCTCCGTGCCGGTAGGTATTGTACGGCGAATTGACTGTGAGATCTTTGTAAGTCAGATGCGGCTTCCAGGCGCCGAGCGCATACTCCACCGTCGCGCAGGATTCGAGATACCAATGTTTCTTGAGACGGTTATAGAACACCCCCGCGATTAACGGCCGTTCGGAGGCCGCGCGAGCTTCACGCTCGACGATAGAGGCCAGGGTGACCAATTGCCCGTAAGACAGTTTAAGGGCTTTGGCCTGCTCTTTGAAATCCTTGGGGACTTTTTCCCGGAAGCCTTCGATCTGACGGGCGACGACCGCTTCAGCGGGGATCCCTTGCTCAAAGAAATAGGTGTCCGGAAAAAGAAACCCTTCGCGTTTTTCCTTGTCGACAATGGCGAGGTAGTCGGCCGCGGGACAAATTCCCTTGGTTTCTAGAATAGCGGCCATCTGGCGCGAGGTCCACCCTTCGGGGAATGTCAGACGAACCTTCGGCGGTCCCTGAACCAATTGCCGATAAATCGCAAAGCCGGGGTCGCGAGAAGAGATTTGATAAACGCCAGGCCGGACCGCATGGCGAAAAAGTTTTGGCCAGATCAGAAAATTCCAGCGTGTATGGATAAGCCCTTGCGCTTGAAGATCCCGCGCCACCTCGCGCAGAGCAACCCCCTTCTTAATTTGAAACCGCACGGGGATTCCTTTGCCGAAGGGAATGACGAGCGCCGCAAGCGCCCCAATGAGACTAAGTGCCGCCACCACAAGAAAGGCGCGTTTTATGTTTGATGAAGGAACGGAAGAGGGATACGGCGGACCAACCGGGGTCATTTGGAAGCGATCGGATTAATCGGCCGGTCGGGCAGCGGAACCGGCTGAAAACCTCCATGCGAATGATCGATGCCCATCAACTGCGAAACCGTCACGAAATGGTAGCCTTGCCGACGCAAATCCTCGATAACGCCGGGGAGCATTTCAACAGTTTTCGGCATTCCGGAATGCATGAGCACAATCGCGCCGTCCGCGGATTGCGTCATGATGCGGTGGCGCATAAGCTCGATGGAAGCGCCATTCACATCCTTCGTGAGAACCGTCCAGAGAATCATGCGATAGCCGGCTTTTTTCGTGGCTCTCAGCATCGCTTTGGTGTAATCGCCCCCCGGCGGTCGGAAGAAAACCGAATCCTGGCCTGTCAACTGACGAATCACTTGACGCGTCTGGGCCAGTTCGTTTAAGACCGCCTTGGTCGTGATGCGGGCGAGATTGGGATGGCTGAAGGTGTGATTAGACACTTCGTACCCTTCACGCGCCATTTCCTGGACAATCCCGGGATAGCGGACGGCCATTTTTCCAACCACAAAAAAGGTCGCCGGAACGCCTTCCTGTTTGAGGACTGCCATCAACTTTTCGGTCATGACCGGATGCGGGCCATCGTCAAACGTCAGCGCGATCCAGGGATGTCTGGGCGCCGTCAGGAGTTCCGGACGCGGCCAGTTCTGCTGCAGCGGCTCGAAGCTGGAATAGCTGACGGCTCCCGACAAGAGAAGGAAAATGCCAAAAAGAATGGCTTGATAACGACGGATTACCATGTTGCTTAAGGTTACAGGAATCAGATGATTTTTACAAGTAAATTTGACGTAACAGATCTAGGGCAGAAATGACGGCCCGCTGCCGGATGGCGTCTCTGGAACCCGTGAAGCGAAACTCCTGGCAGCGGGTATCACGATCCGCGGAAACGGAGATATAAATCAGGCCGACCGGCTTTTTCGAGCTGCCGCCGCCAGGTCCGGCAATCCCGGTGATTGCCAGGCCAACCGAGGACCCCGCGCGTTTGCGAATGCCTTTGGCCATCCATTCAGCGGTGGTGTTGGAAACGGCGCCGCAGGCTTCGATGACACCGCGTGGCACGTCTAGTTCTTTCTCTTTCGCCGCGTTGGCATAGGTCACCACGGATTCCAGAAAGAAATCGGAGCTTCCGGGAATATCCGTCAATTTCGCGGCCAGCATCCCCCCGGTGCAGGATTCCGCCACAGCGAGAGTAGCCCGACGGCGGCGAAATTGATCCCCGACGACCTTTTCAAGCGGATAATCCTCGTTCATGCCATAGAAAGCGCCTCCCATGACCTTCCGGATTTTGCGCACAATGCGGGCCAGGCGCTCGTCCGCTTTGCGGCGGGACGGAGCCGTGACAAAGATGTCGAAATCGACCAGGCCGAGATGCGCCAGGATCGTGAATTGCACATCTTTTTCTTTTGCAATGATCGGGCGGATTTTATCGTCCACGATTGACTCTGGCACGCCGACAAAATGCAGATGGGCTTCGGCCGTTGGCAGCGCCGGAAATGATTTTTTGAGCCCCGGAAGGACGGAGGCCTCAAGCATCGGATTTAATTCGGACGGAGGACCGGGCAAAAGAATTAACACCTGTCTTTCGTCATTCCCCGCGGCCACTGGCGGGGAACCCATGGATCCCCTGCCAGAGACCGCAGGGGATGACGAACGTATATCCAGCCACTGCCCCGGCGCCGTTCCGACAGGGTTCTGGATCGCACGTGCGCCTTCAATCAGGTACGCCTGCCGCTGGTTGGCCGGCGGCATATGCCGATATTTGGCTCGTCGGAATTTACGTTGGATTCCCGCCAGCAGAGTTTTGGAAAGAATCAGCCGGCGGCCGCAGGCCTGGGCCGCGGCTTCCCGCGTCAGATCATCGAACGTGGGCCCCAACCCTCCCGTCACAATCACAAGGGAGCTGCTCTCAAGTGCCTGGCCAATGAGCCGGGCCAAGGCCTCCTCTTCATCGCCGATGGTATGCTCCGCCGATAACTCTAACCCGATAGAAGCCAAACGCCGCGCAATGGTTGAGGCATGCGTATTGATCTTCCCACGGAGAAGCTCGCTGCCGACACAGATGAGTGTCGCGTGCGGTTTACTGGATTCCAAGATAGGCATGCTGGACCTGCGGGTTGTTCATAAGCGTCTGCGCGGCTCCTTCTAAAACAATTTTACCTGTTTCGAGGACGTAGGCGCGCTGCGCGATGTCCAGAGCCTTGTGGGCGTTTTGCTCGACCATGAGGATGGTCATGCCCTGCCGATGAATTTCACGAATAATGGAAAACACTTTTTCAACCATGATCGGAGCCAACCCCATGGACGGCTCGTCTAACATAAGAACCTTCGGCCGCGCCATAAGCGCGCGCGCCATGGCCAACATCTGCTGCTCGCCGCCGGAAAGAGTGGATCCTAATTGGCGTTGACGATCGCGTAAGATCGGGAAAAGGGTCATCATCCGTTCCTGATCTTCGACAATGCTCGAACGGTCGCGGCGCAGATAAGCCCCCATTTTGAGATTTTCCAAGACGGTCAATCGCGAAAACACGCGACGGCCTTCGGGGACATAGACGATTCCCAGGGCGACGATATGATGCGGTGGTTTGTGCTGGATGCGTTGGCCTTCAAAAGAAATATCTCCGGCATCCGGCTGAAGAAGTCCGGCGATGGATTTGAGGAGCGTGCTCTTGCCGGCGCCGTTGGCTCCAATTAAGGTCACGATCTCGCCGGGGTTCACCTTTAAACTGACGCCCTTTAAGGCTTCGATTTTACGTCCATGAAGCGTACGCAGGTCCTTGATTTCTAACATAGGACCCCGACGTTAAACATGGGTTTTCCCCAAATAGGCCTCGATTACCGCCGGATTTTTCTGCACTTCCGCGGGCGCCGCATCCGCGATCTTGGCGCCGTAATCCAGCACAACCACGCGGTGACATAGGTTCATGACAACACGCATTTGGTGTTCGATCAACAGGATGGCGATGCCGCGCTTTTGGATTTTCTCGACCAGACGCATGAGGTCTTCGCTTTCGGACGGATTCATGCCGGCCGTGGGCTCGTCTAGCAAAAGCAATTGAGGCTCCAAGGCAAGCGCCCGGGCGATTTCAAGCTTGCGCTGATCGCCATAGGGAAGATTCTTGGCCAGGGCATTACCGCGATCCAAAATTCCGACCTGGTCAAGGAGCGCTCGCGCCGATTTCTGAATATCTTGTTCTTCCTGCCGGAAAGCGCGCGTCATCAGAATTGTTCCAAAGAATTCCGATCCGGTCCGGCAATGCCGCGCGACCATGACGTTTTCCATCGCGGTCATATTCGGAAAGAGCCGAATGTTTTGAAACGTGCGGGCCACGCCTAGAGCGGCGATCTCATGCGGAGCAAGACCATCGATGCGCTGATCCTTGAAAAGAATTTCCCCTTTGTCCGGCCGGTAGAGGCCAGTCAAAACATTAAAGAAAGTCGTCTTGCCCGCACCGTTAGGCCCGATCAAACCAAGAATTTCTCCTTCTTTAATGGACAAATCAATATGGTCAAGAGCCGCGATGCCCCCAAACACTTTAGACAACGACAGCGCTTCCAAAAAACTCATTTAAACCCACTTCTGGGGACAGTCCCCACAGGTTAATTTTAATGCATCTGTGGGGACTGCATCTGTGGGGACTGTCCCCAGAGGTTGATTATTTTCGTTCTTCATCGAAAAGGGTGTCATGTGCTGCGTCTCCAGTCTCAGTGATCCCTAGCTCTAATGTACGACGCCGGCTCGGCCAGATGCCCTGCGGTCGATAAATGGCCATGAGAATCAAAGAAAGCCCGAACAAGAGATAGCGCGCGTCGGCGAAGGTGCTGCCCAGAATCGACCGTAGAATTTCCGGGACCAGAACGATACAGAGCGCTCCCAGGACGACGCCCAGAATGCTGCCCATTCCGCCCAAGACCACTGCGCAAACGAGAAGACACGATTCCCAGAAAGTAAACGATTCCGGCGTCACAAAGCCTTCCCAATGGGCGAAGATGGCTCCGGCTAAACCGGCGAACATGGCGCTCAACCCGAACGCCACCACTTTCTGCTGCGTCACTTCGATACCCATCAGTTCCGCCGCCACTTCGTCTTCGCGAATGGCCACCCAGGCGCGTCCCAGACGAGACTGATTTAGCCGAGAGCAAATCCAGATGGCCGCGATCACGCAAACCAAAATCAAATAGTAATAATGCAGATTCGTCGAGAGCGTCATTCCAAAAATGGACGCCGCTGGAATGGTTTCGCCAACTCTTGGCAAGCCTTTGGGTCCGTTGGTAAGACTGTCCCAGTTGGAAAGGGTCAGGCGAACCACCTCGCCAAACCCCAGGGTCACAATCGCCAGATAATCCCCGCGCAGCCGCAACGCAGGAAATCCCACGATCACACGAATGAATGTTGATGCGGCCACAGCGGCGAGGACGCAGAGGACAAAAGGAACATGATGGATGGCGAGGATGGCGGCGGTATAGGCTCCGATCGCATAAAAAGCCATGAATCCAAGATCGAGCAGACCTGTAAAGCCGATCACCAAATTCAATCCGAGCGCCAAAAGCATATACAGCCCCGCGATCCCGGCCAACCGGATCACAAAAGCGACGGACGTCGATTGGAGAAAATAGGGAACAATGAGAAGGAGGATTAGGGGGGCTGCCCAACCACTTATTTTCGCGGACTTCGACACGGCGTTATTCTACAAAACTGATGTTTTTCTAAACCGAAACGCACTCCGGGCAAAAAGGCATCAAAAAGCGACGAGGTCTCCGACGGTGATCGAAACATTTCTTTAAATGCGCTGATTCTTCTTGTAGTTCGCAAAATACGGCATAGGCTTATTTGAGGAGTTGATAGTGAAATTAATCCATGCTGCCCATGTCGGACTGCTCATTGCCCTAATAGACCCCGCGCTATTTGCCAGTGAGATCGACCTAAAATTAACGACTTCAGACGGATCCACGCAAGTCTCCGTCGATAATGCCGGCGCCGCTAGCGTGGCATCGATCGATTCTGCCGGTAACGTCAACTTCAAGTCCACCCTGATGCCGAACGGCCAGCCTGGAACAGCTGGCCAGGTTCTGCAGAGCCAGGGGGCCGGAGCCTCCCCTCTTTGGGTCAGTTCCACAACACTCCTGAGCGGCGATCCGATCCTGAATCAATCGACCCTTCAGAATGGTTCCGTCTTCTATGTCTCCAGCGCCAGCGTTGATGGCCAGGCCATCCTTGCGCGCAATTCCGGCAATGTGGGCGTTGGGACGGACTCTCCAAACGATAAGCTGGAGGTGGCCGGCAGCCTGCGCTTCTTGCTGGATCTCAAACCGAACGGCCAATCCGGAACTGCCGGACAGCTCCTTGAGAGTAACGGACCCGGCGCGGCACCGGTGTGGGTTTCGTCGGTTCCTCTTCCCACAACGCTGCTGGATTCCACAAACACCTGGACGGCTCAGCAGATCTTTGCCCAAAGTGTGACGGTGAGTTCGAATATCCTCCTTACAAATGGGGGCATCCTCAGTGGCGACGGCTCCGGATTGATCAATCTCCCACCCTCATCGATAAGCGCCGGGACCCTGCCGAGCACGGTCGTCGCATCAAGCATCGCCGCCAATGCCGTTTATCCAGCCGCCGTCACTTCCGGTGTTTATGGAACGATCACCGGGATCGGAACCCAAACCCAGAATTTAAATTTAAATTCCAACCTGATCAATAACTTGGGAACACCGATCGCAGGAACGGACGCGGCGACAAAATCCTACGTGGACATCGCGACCAGCACGCTTCTGTCATCGACGAATTCCTGGACGGCACAACAGACCTTTACAAAACAAGTCTCCGTCAGTACGAGCCTGGCGCTCTCCGGATCGTTTCTGGCCAATGGAGCATCAGGATCTTCCGGACAGCTTCTACAAAGCCAGGGCGGCGCTTCGGCTCCCGCCTGGATCAGCTCCACGACCCTTTTGGGCGGCACCGCCCTTGTAAGGCAAGGATCCGCCAGCTTAAGCGTCGTCGCCAAAAGCGGCAGCTACGCGATGACGACGGCCGACTTTGGCATTCTTGGCGACGCCACCAGCGGCGCCGTCACCATCACTCTGCCGGCCGCGTCCAATGCGGGCATGCTTGTTTTTGTCGTCAAAAAGGACAGTACGGGCAATAACGTCAACATAGCCGCCGCAGGCGGCGACAGCGTCAACGGAAGCTCGTCCATCAGCCTGACCTCGCAATATCAGAAACGCCTGCTGATCGCCGACGGAGGGACGACCTGGTACGTGATAAGCCAGTAGTAACCCGACTGATCCAGACTGAGAGGTCCTGGAATGAAGCGTTGGAAACCATGGCTATTTCTTGGGTTCGCGCTGCTTCTGGCTTGCCGTGTGCACGCCTCGGGCGGCTTGAGCCTAAATGGCGGGTCAATCACCGTCAGTGGCCCGGCAAGTCTGGACACGACCGACGATATCGATTTATCCACCGGCACCTTGCAATCAATCGGCGCCGCACAGTTTCATGTCGGAGGCAACTGGAGTCAAAGCGGTGGGAATTTTGCGGCCGATCACAGCACGGTTTTTCTTACCAGTAATACTAGTCTCTCGGGAACAAACCATTTCTACAACCTCACCGGCCTAACTCCTGGACAAACGCTAACGCTTGAATCCGGAATCACTCAGACCGTCGCCGGCACATTCACGCTCGCCGGCTCCTCGGGACATTTAAGCAAGATCCAATCCTCGTCCTCGGGAATTTTAGCCGGGCTCATCAACCTGACCTCCAATACCGTCAATGACGTCGATGTCCGCGACATTGACGCCTTTGGCGGCGTGGTCATCAGCGCCGGTTCCTCATCGGTCCTGATACACACATTCAATTGGTCCTATGGCGGTTCGCTGTTGACTCCTCAGCCGGTGACACAAGCGGAAGGACACATTGTCCACAGCGGGGGCGCAGCGCCGCTGAATTATTCATGGTCGCCCGTCACAACCTACGCGGATGGCACGCTGGTCCCTCCCGGAATCGGGACGACATACGAAATCACACGCTACACGGATCTTGGCGACACATCGAATGGGACGCTCGTGACCGACGGCCTTCTGGCCAATTCTTTTGGGCCTGTAGCCACACCAAATGGCGCCCCGGAGTACTTCGGGATTCGCGCCGTCATTAATGGCGTCAAATCAGATCCTGTCTACGTCGATAACAATCCGCCACCGAACTATGCCTTTGCCTCGAGTAATGGGGCGGGTTATGCGATTGTCCCGCCGACCTTGCAGGGACCGTTTACAGGTATCACCTTGCCTTATGTCTCACTCACACTCACGACCGAAGCGGCTCCCACGGAGCAAGGCGTCCTGGCATCAGGATCTTTGCAGATTCAAACCCGCGGCCCGGGCCTGGCCTTGGCCGACTATCATTTCTCTCCGCCCGGCGCGACGCTCGTCCTGGAATTAACCGGACCGCAGCCGGCCGCCCAAACCACCTTCCCGGTCCAGATCAATGCCGGCGGAACCTGGAAAACGGTTGGCACCACAACCTATTCTCCGTTCACAAACGCCTTCTCTTTCACCGTTTATCAGACCGGACTTTACCGAGTAGGCGCCAACCCGCTTGGCAGTATGTCTTCGGTCCTACAGTCCGTTCATCCACGCATTTTTTCGCCGAATGGAGACGGATACAACGACATCGTTCATTTTGATCTCACCAATCCCGGGCAGGAGCCGGCGAAGGGTGAGATTTTCGACCTGCGATCAGCCAAGGTCGCTGACCTGCAGCCGTCACCGCTCGGGTTGCAATGGGATGGACGAGGACCGGGAGGACGCGTTGTGCCTGGCGGCGTCTACATTTACCAAATTCGAGTTGGACACCAGCGCGTCAATGGGACGGTGGTGGTCGTCAAATGAAGAAAATTCTCTTCTGTATGTTTTGCATTCTGCCATTGGGCAGGGCCTATGCTTCCTTCGAGGATTCGCCAGTCGGCGGGCGTGGGGCCGGCGTCGACGGCGCGATGACGGCGATGGCGGACGATGTGTTCGCACTTTATTACAATCCCGCAGGAACGGTTTTTCTCTCTAAGCCAGAACTCGGCGCCTACTTTGGCCGGCTATATGGCGGACTCACCGATAATTCCAACCTCAGTCGAGATTTCTTCGGCTATGTGTATCCTTTTCATGGGGAAGCCGTCGGCCTCAGCTATAACGCGTTGGATCTGGCGGGTCTCTACAAAGAAGAAATATTTGGTGTGAGCTACGCCTGGAAAATGGGCGACGATTTTTCCCTTGGCGTCACGGGCAAGAATTATCGTAAGAGCGTCGGACATGATTTCAATACCGAGAATGCGGAGCTCAACGGCGTGACGCAATTGGGTGTCAGCGACCCCGTCTTTCTGAATGGACACGTGGCCGATGCCTGGGGCGCGGATGCCGGCGCCATTTATCGTCTCGGAAAAGGGTGGCGGACGGGTTTCATGATTCGAAACGTGAACGAAGCCAACATGGCCCTGGGCAGCGACGATAACGACCCGGTGCCGCGTTCCTGGAACTGGGGATTGGCTCGCGAATGGGACAACCATGCGGTCATGCTGGATGCCACGCGCGAACGATTTACACAAATGGAAACGGTGATTCACGGCGGCATGGAAACGTGGGTCATGGGAGGCCACTTCGGCATGCGCGCCGGCGGAGGGATCGGCGATCGTGAGTATCGGCAAGTCACGGCCGGCTTTTCCTACCGGATGGCCCTTTTGCAACTCGACTACGGATTTATGATTCCGCTGGAATCCATCGAAGGCACGACGGGGACGCAGCAGCTTTCGCTGATCCTGCGCTTCGGCACGCCACCGGCCAAGCCGCTGCTGCATCCGGTCGTTCAAAAACCCATGGTGATGGATCTCAGCGACCTCCTGGACGATTCGTCAGCCGCGCCCTCGTCTCCCAAATCGACGGTGCAACCGGAGCTGACCGTTCTGCCGGCCTACGTCTCATTAAGTCCCGGCCAATCTCAGCAATTTACAGCCCGCGTCGCTGGTACGGCTGACGGGCGCGTCGTTTGGGACCGGATGCCCGCCTTGGGATCCATTTCTCAAAGCGGTATTTATCAAGCTCCTTCGTTGGTTCTCTTTTCGCAGGATGTCTGGATCACGGGAAAAAGCGAAGCCAACGCCATGCATTATGAACGAGCCGTCGTTCACCTCCACGCGGAGACCGAGGGCCCGGTAACACTCAAGCTGCACGTGGGATGGGAAACGGGAGCCTCCGAACTTCAACCGTATTACGCCGCCGATATTGAAAAGCTGGCGACGGTCTTACGGCAATATCCGCACGTCAATGTTTTAATTAAAGCTTACGGGGATGACGAAGGAACTGAAGGAGCAAATGCTCGCCTAGCTGAAAAACGCGCGCAAGCCATTCGGACCGAACTTACGCGGACTTTCGGAATCGAATCCGAACGCGTCCGCGCCCAAACGTTTGATCCGACGCGCCCCTCGTCCTCAGATCCAACGGCCGACGAGCGACAAACGCACCGGCAGGTTGAAGTGGTGCTAAGTGCGCCCGACGTTCCAACGATTAGTATCTCCGAAGCCGATCCTAGTCGATAGTCGGTTAGCTCGATTTACGCCTATGCGGATCGTCCAGCGCGATCGGGATTCTTTTCCTGGGACTGAATTTTCCGCCATTCAACCATCTCTTTCAGCTCTCGCGTCTGAATTTTAGTCGAAATCCAATCCGAATATTCTCTATAGGCTTTGACGCGCGCCTCAATGGTCGCTTGTTGCTGATAAAGTGCACGGAGCTCAATAATTTGAGCCACAGCCCGCGGCACCAATTCCTTCCAAAGTGAATCGCCATCTCCAGCCAAAACCCGCACCAACGATGATGAAGCTGGTACGGCGGTAAGTTCGGCAAAGCGGACAGTCGACGTAAATTTTCCCGGCCAATGCTGCGGGTCTTCGACCCACAGACGTCGAAGATGCTGCTCATCCCCATAACGCGGGTACACTTGAAATTCGGCGCCTTCTCGAACAAACGTAGCGAAGTCTTCATTCGAGTTGTAGGCCGCCATCGTTTGGAAGCTGTCGACTCCCATGATAAAAACCGGTTTTACTTCCGGACGTTGAGCTTTGATTGCCCTAAGAAAATCGATGTACCTGGCACCCTTCCCCTTCGAGAATGCAAAATAGATTTTAGGATTGTCGCCAAAGGTTCGCCTCAACATGGCCATGCGTTCCGCGAGGGTGGCTATGGTCGTCTTAAGTCTGCTTACGTTATCAAATGCCAGAACAAGGACCACGTCGTCGACACCCTCTTGCAGCGCGGCTTCGACAAGTTCTTTGTGGCCATTCTGCACGGGATCCGCCGTAATCCCAAAAACGCCTAAACGTCTCACGTCTGGGGCTGGCCCTTGTCCTCCGACCCATTGCCACGTCGGCCCGCCTGGGGATTGCATGACAGTCTCCATCGCTTCATAGTCTGCGATTTCGTGATTCAGAATCTCAAGGTCCGATACCTGTTGCGCCAGCCCTGGATAATTGATCGAGCCACCTTCTAAAAGACTTTTTGCGGACCGCCGGGAGGATATCGACGCTCCTTGAAAAGTGGGGCGATCCGACCATGACGCATCCATGGCGAGGGCCTGACGGCTAAAAAGCGTCAAAGTCTTCAATTCAGATGACGACTGATAGGCAGAAATGGCTGGAGACACCGCTGGACTTCCACTTCCCGAATCCAGGACCAACAAGGGGAGGAGAACTGCAATCGAAATCCGATAAAGATATTTGGTCATCTATTGTAAAGGATGAACGAGCGCTAGGCGGACTTGGAGACGACACCATCAGAGCGCATGACCTGACGGTGTGACAACGGACGAAAATTTGAAAATTGATATTTGATCCACGTCCAGTTCGCCGGGATCTCAGCCATTGCACCCAGTTTCACAGCCCACGCCGCTACTGTTTGCGGCGTGGAGGCAACATGCGGCAGAGTTGGAATATAGTTGGAAAGCCAAGGAGCGAAGGTCAATATCATCGCGATACTCGCGAAAATCATCAGACCAATGGCTATCGGTTCTGCGTGCATGCTTGGAGAGGATCCGGGGCCGAGTATGTGATATCCGGCAATAAAATTCCTTCGGTGAACCGCATAAATATCATCGTCCGATTGATGCAGAAGAACGCTACCGGAGGGAACATACTGCATCTTCCCCCACGGCGCCATCAGTCGGACCGGTTGCGTCAACCGCAAGGCCTTTACGGTTATTGGCTTGGGCCGGTACCATCCGTCGGCGTCTGGATCGGCGTTATAGAAGTTCTGGAATTTGGATGCGGGCAAGAGATAGTGGTCGCCGATTCCTTCCGTTGTTAATTTTAGGTCTCCCTCTTTCGCAATATTGACCGTCACGAGATTCTCGCCAATTCGGGTTTCGATCACGGAACCCGGCACGGCCGGCACGGCTCTGACCCGGCCATATTTCTGAACCTCAATAAAGGAAGACTCCGCCCAAGGGACATCGACCGTCCGGGCATTCCAGTCCAGCTGAGACGGATTGATTTGTCGATAGAGATCTCGATCCGGGCGGTCCTCTTCGGCTATTTCTGCAGCTAGCGAGGGCATGAGCGTGGAGGCCACCTGGCGCCACAACGGGACTCGATCCTCTGCTAAATTTTCCACCGCATCGGCGAGAAGTCCTCCCAGAGAGACAACTTGGTCGGCCGGCATATCGGGATGCTTAGGCAGCGATTCGGTCGCAAAGAAAAGATAGGGCGGCATCTGACCATCCTTCACACGGAAGGGATCCGGCTCCCGCGCGGTCGCGCGCTGGTCCACCGGAAGGCCGGCATTGAAAGGCTCCATCCCCTTCGTCGATTTCATCTGCACGACTGCCGTATAAATGTGAGACCAGGGCATCTGGTGGGCTCTTACCAGAACATAGTCCGCGTTTCGAAGTGTCATGCCGCTGGACGTCTCATCATCCGGCACAAAAGCGTAGCAGTCGGCGAGTTTAACGCCTTCCGGCAGCTCGAACGGCTTTCCATCGATGGTCCAGAGCTGAGGTTTGGTCTGCGCGGTTTTCTCGTCGATCCTGGTTTTATCGAGGTGCGCGCTCATGACGCGAATATGGATTCGGTATTTCTTCCACACATACTCGACCAACGCCTGCTCGGCGTCGTAGGCTCCAGGGTGAGCGCCGTCGTCCGGGGCTATCAATAGGACGGGAAACCGCGCCACATCAGTCTCATCGAGCCCGCCCAGGACGGTAATGATCTCCTGGCGCCGCAGCTCTTGTTGCGCATCCAGCAAGTCCTCCCAAGCAGCACCCTGCATGGCTTCTTTCGCCACTCGGTCGAACATGCGCCGGGACAGGGGGATAAATCCGTTTAATTTGACGATCGGCTCCTTCTCAAAAAGTCCATCCACGATTTCGTCAGAGAAATGTGGGCTGACCGCCAATTGTCGCGCCAGCTTGTTATAGACCTTCAGAAGCGCAAGGGCGGCTGGTGTCTGCCCAGGGATCCAAACTTTGTCCTGGCGTCCGTACCCAAAATAGGTGTGATAAACGGCCAAATCCTGATCCCAACCTCCGGTGTCACGCATCGAAAGTAGCGCGATCAAAAGCTTCACGATATTTTCACTCGTATCTGTCGCCTGAGCGATCACAGCGCTCATCCCATTCACAAGCTGGTAGGTTTCCGCGACCGACCAGTGATTGTGCATATTCGGAAGCGTCTCGATCTTCATACCGGCTGTATGCATACCGCCCAGCATGTTGGAGGCTTCTGTAGCCATCGGCGCCAAACGCGCATCCAGCGTCACGATCTGAGCCGCAGCCATTGGTGCGTCGTGCTTTTTAAACGCGGGCAGCGGATCCAGATTCACGGGGATAAAGTCCCCTGCCTTTTGCTCCAAGCGCAGTTCATCCACTTGGCTGCGCAACAATCGTACCAGCAACTCATCGGCCCGGGTCTGCGGATGCCAGGGGCCGTCGATCTCCAGCGTCACGCTCGCGGCCTGATAATGGCGGAGGTTCTCAATCATCAACAGGATCTCCACGATGTCGTCCGCCGAATCAATCCGGTGACGAATCACCGCTTCAGCATCTTGGGTCATCCAGGAATCCAGATTCACGACGTTGAGTTCTCCATCGGGATATTTCTTGACGGTAAAGCGGAGCGCGCCGCGATTTTCGGTGCGCACAATCACCTTTCGCGGAGCCGACCCCGTGTAACCGAGCTCGCGGGCATCTTTGACAATCTGCTGAATCTCCGGGAGGCGGTTAAGCCATGGATTTTGCGCCGTCGTCGGGATATCAATAGAGCCGAACGGCTGATTCGGGCTTCTAATCAAAGCGATCGGGAGCTTTTTTCCTTTCCAGACGTTGTCATAGAACCGTTTGAACGTCATATAAAGGTAATTGCTGAACTCTTCGTTTGAGAGGATGTGATCAGGATCGCACTCGTCGCGCCGACGCACCACTTCGGAAAGATCCCAGTTGCTTTCGAGCAGGATGTCGTCTATTTTATCGAGGATCGGAAGTTTGCCGAGAGCCTCTTGGTCCGTCTGACCTTTCTGTAGCTCCGCGGAAGGTTCCTTGTTCAGGGGTCCTTCTGGGATCCAGCCTTTTTTCAATCCTGCTTTAACCAGGCGGTTTCTAGCCTGTCCGGCCGCCGCGACTAGCGTCTTTGGCCAACCGCCCAGGATGCCGATGCTTCCGCCTCCGTCGCCATCGGCAGTGTAATAACCTCGGATCGTCTCAATGCGATTACCGTTGTTAAGCACCAGCGCCCCATGCCGATTGGCCAGCCGATAGAGAATTTGGCCTCGAGCGCCGGCTTGAATGTTCTCCATCATGTTCTCGTAATTACCGCCATAAAGGTCGTTATCGTTGACCGGGCGTCCCATGAGGCGCGCCCATGTTCGACGGAGCCAGAACTTAAGGAGAGCCATCCATCCGCCCAGCTGCGCGCGGCGCGATGCCCGCACCATCTCACTGATTGGGATTGTGATGTAGGTAATGCCGAAGCTTTCGGCCTGAGCGCGGGCATCGCTCTTGCTGTGGTCGGAGGAGACGTCGCTCGGCATCGAAACGCCGATGATATTGGTCGCCGGCAGGTGGAGAAGCTCCAGCGCATCCACGGCGATGGCGAGGCTCACCGCGGAGTCGATGCCGCCGCTTAAGCCGATGACCAGTTTGGTCTGGTTGTTCTTGCGCATGTAGTCGGCCAGACAGAGGACCGCGGCCTCATAATCCTGCTGTACGGGATCTAGAGCCAGTTTTCCGCGGGTCCGCTGATCATCGAGAGAGGTGATCTTGCCGTCCTTGCCGACCTCAACCTGAATCACATCTTCCTTAAAGTCGGGGCCCCAGGCGCGCAACCGGCCTTCGGAGTCGACGGCCATGCTGTGGGCGTCGAACACGATACCGTCATTGGCTCCCGCTGCGTTCACGTAATAGATATTGACCTTGCTCTCCGTCGCGCGGCGCTTGAGCAGCTCATCGCGTGTGAGAAGCTTAGAATCGCGGTTGAACCGGTAGCGGAAACCAAGATATTCGTAATCACGCTCCGGATCAAACGACGGGTCGTCTTTCGACAAGAGCTGCAGGGTGGAACCAATATAGTGCGATCCGTTAATGGCGATGACGTCCGTGACGCCCTGGTCCGCCAGCATCTGGACCACGTTTTCGCCCTCCTGCCAGATGTCCTCACAAATCGCAATGCCGAACCGCCGGCCCTTGATGTCGATCCAGTTCTGGGTGAAATCCGGACGGTCCCCGCGTTTGAAGCGACGGCTATCGTCATAAACAGCGCCTTGCGCCATGTGATACTTGACGACGCGACGGACAATGTCGCCATTCTGGATGACGTAAGCCACGTTGTACACTTTGCCGTCACCGGCCGGTTCCGTCGAGCCCATCACCACCGTCAAGCCAGTTCCTTCCGTCATCTTTTCGATCCGCTTTAAAGCCTCGGCCTGCAACCGCTGATTCTCGGGATTGACCCAGTGATCCTGCGCCGGGTAACCGGTCATAATCGTCTCAGGGAAAATCAGAACGTCCGTTCCGGCTTCGACCGCCTGCTGGATACGCTGTTCAATCCGCTGCACGGTGTCGTTGAAATTCATGATCTTGACGTCGATCTGAGCCATGGCGACCTTCACACCGTGTTCGCTGTCGGGCTTCACTTCGTGGAGGGCTTGGTCGATGAGCGCCTCCTTCGTGCCTGCCAGACCTGGCGTGAAGCGCGACGTCATTGGCCGGTTGGGACTCTCCGCCCAGGCATCGAGCTCGCGGAGCGCTTTGGCCCGCTCTTCATGGGAATTGGCGGGGCCGCCAATGGCCACTCCATGGTGGACAACGAGCGTCTGCCGGGCAACGGCTTTCTGCTGGATCTCGAGGGGAACGGTTTCGTGCAGAAGGGAAATCACCCGGTCGACGGGCTGGCCGTCGATGTTTAACACATCGTAAACTTGTTTAGCCGCCGGAGCCGATGATTTCTCCGGGCTAGCTACTGCCACTTTCGAGGCAGGCTGCCCATCAACCTCGCCCAGCTTGTAAACGCCACTATGCGATTTTTTCGGCCCCCCGGTAATAAATTCTCCGCTCAAACGCTTTCCACTTTCAAGAATTTCGGTAGTAGCGCCGGGGATTCCGAACTTCACGACCGCATCCAGATTGGTGGTGTAATCGACGCCCCCGATATAGGCGGCGTTCGACCCATCCAGGTGGGCAAGCCCTTGCGCCTGCGCCAAGCCATCCTCGATGAGCGGCTTGCCATCGGCGTTCAACCGCTCGATGCTGGCCTGGGTCGCGATGAGCTGCGGATAGTTGCAGTTCACCAGGATCCAGGATTCGAGCAAGAGCGCGTCCAGCATCGTTCCGACTACGGTCAGGATCGGCTCCTGCGGATAAGCTGTCCCCCATTGCGCGTAAATATCGCCTTGGAAAGTGTAATTCTGGAGGTAGTCGAGCGTAGCTTCGGGAATCCCCTTTGAACGCAAGTACGCAATATCCTCTTTCCGGAACCGCAGCTGCGGGAGCTTGTCGAGCAGCATGGAGAAGTTGGCCGTCTGCGTAAAAGGCAGCCGCGAATCTGGAACCTTACGATAGAAGTAGTCGAAGCGCACCGGCGACAAATGGCGCCCTTCGGCGATGATCGCGGCCCCCATGGTGTAGTGATAAAGATCGCCCACCAACGCCTCGCTTTCGTCGTGAATTGGTAAAGGATGCACTCGATAAGTCGGAGTTGGTGCCAGGCTCAGCCGATCGGCCGGAGCCTCTGCCAGCGGAATACCCGTCTCGTGAACCAGCTTCAGCGGCTCCGGATCGACCAGCCGTTTCTGCGCCTTGGTCAATCCCTTCAGATCTTCAGCGGCTCGTGCGGCGGCGGGCCTGGGATCCTCCTCAACCTCCAGAGTTCGCTCTCCGGCCGTCCAGTAGGGAACCAGGAGCTCTTCCGCCGTTTCGCCGGGAGCCAGTTCCGGAGCATTCCCCCTGGGAACCGATACGTCATGCCAGTAGCCTTCGGCATCGTGAACGCGCCAGATCGTGGACTCATCGGCCGGAACGATTTCCCATTCCGTAAAAGCTTGCTTGCCGCCCGTGACCAAATCCGTTCCCACGCCGAAGGAATCGATTTTGGCTCCCTTGGAGAGGGCATCCGTAATCTTAAATTCGTCCATACCCCCCGAGGCCACAATCTTAAGATTCGGGAAACCGGCGTCATCAAACATCTTTCGGATCTTCTTGGACATCTCGGTGAGCATGAGCACTTCATCGATATCGAGCCTCACACCGATAGCTTCGCAGCTCACGAAGGCCATCGATCCCTCCTCCTGCTTTTCTTTGACCAATGTTCCATTGCGCATCTCGATCGCTACCTGCAGAGCGTGGGCGGCTCCCTGAATGGGGTCATAGGTATCGATCAAAAAGACAGAGCTTTTGGGAAACACACGGGCGTAGGCGCGGAAGGCGTCGATCTCGTGCTTCGGCCCGTAGAACATGATGAACAGGTGCGCCATCGTTCCGGCAATCCAGAGATCAAACTGCTTGCCAGCCTTCACGAAGGAACTGCGGTAGGCGCCGCCGATAAAGGCCGCGCGCGAGGCCGCCATCGCGAAAAGACCCGCGGCGCGGCGGAGGCCGAATTCCATTGTTTCACGCAGGGGATTGCGAATAGACGGATCCCTCTCCGCAATCTCATCGTCGACGAATTCGCCTCGGGCGGCCGCCGCGACGCGAGAGGCCTTCGTCGCAACGATACTGGCTCCTCCCACGCGATTTCGCAGCAGATCCTTGATCAGTTCCACTTCGACGGGCGAAGCCAATATCCGAATGGACGGGAACCCCGGAGATACCGACCGCCCTTCGCGCGGAGCACTGATATCCCCTGTAAACTCAAACTCGGATAGATACTTCAGGAATTCCTCATCGCCCACATGAAGCTTGCGCAGCGCCTTGATATAAGGCTTTGAGAACTTCCGGGTATGAAGCCCGGCCAGCGCATCTTCGAGGCCGGCAGAAATAATGTAACTGCCTCCATGGAGGCCCGACGGAATGCGGAAATCCACCCAGGTTCGTTCGCGACGCCCTTCCTTAAACGCCTTGTAGGCCTTCTCGATGGACGGGATCCGGATGTCGACCGTTTCTTTATCGACGGGCGGCTTACGCGGCCGAAGATGGGCGGCGGCTTCTTTGCGGATCAGGTTCAGGCGGCTAAATAGACGTGATGCGTAGCGTTTCAGAAGCTTATAAAGAAGGGAAACGACACCTTCATTTGCCCGGACAAGCGCTTCGGTATTGCGCACCAGCCGCACGCCGTTCGCCTGGAAGCCGAGCAGCGTCATCTGCACCCCGTTGGGCGGATTACCGACGGGACGTGTGGCATCCTCGACAACGATAACTTTGAAACCGTTCAGTGGATTGGCTGCGCCCGTCGCCGACCAGCCGACACAGTAATCGAATGCCAGACCATCCATGACGATCGTTTCGATCCCCTTGGCCTTCAGGACTTCCGCCAATTCGGTAGCCCTGCGCAAGTTGTCGAAGAAGGCACTGTAGGAATCAACCGTCGGATCGGTTCCTTTGATTTCCACATATTCGAAGGCTTGCTTAAGCATTTCCGGATGAAGCTTGGCTTCCTCAGTGATCTTCGACTCGTAGCCATCCGGCATCAGAACCATCGCGTGATAGGGCTGGCGCTTAAGATATGCCTTCAGTTCGGAGAGCGAGAAGGTGGCTTTGTCGCTGAAGTAACGCTGACAATCGGCTTCCGTCCAATGCTGTACCTTTTCATATGTGAGAACTGCGAACTCCTTGAAACCGTTGAAGGAACTGGCAAAGGTCATATCGCCGGCTGGAAGATCCGTCTTTTCTAGGTAGAAAACCGCATGATTGGTCCAAAGCATCTGAAATGGCAGCTGAGAAGGATCTTTCGCAGCCTTGGCTTCCCAGTCGGCGCCGAGCTTTTGTTTGGTGATCGTCAACAGATAATCTTGAAGTTCCTTGACGGAGAATCGCGCGTGAGGCTGCAGATACAGATGTTTATCTTCTTCGCGTGTGCTCCAGTTACGCACCATCGGATAGGTCAGGATAGTGAAAGGATTGCGCCCGACGTATGAACTCGCCAGAGAGACATGGCCGTAGGGATGCAGGTCCTGGCTGAAAAAACGCTGCCACTTCCGGAAAAGCTTGTTCAGCCGGGAAGCATTACCGAGAATCTGTTCCCCTTCGTTGACCGCCAGCCCACCAGGATCCATCTTGCGCGTGACTTTGAAGAAAATCCAGCGGGCCGCCCGGTACAGGTGGGCTCCCATGAACGTCGCCTGAATATCGACATGAAGGATTGCCCAATGCCGATTGATTCTCAGCGTATGATCAACATTCTCGTACACTATGTCCTGCAGGCGATTTTGAATTCTCGCGTATTGTTCCGCAATAGCCCCATCGGGCGTCACAACAATCCCCACCGTTAGCATGGACAAGACTACCGCGCCATCCAATAAAGCATGAGGGCCAACAAAAAGTCTCGCCAATAAGAACGTTCCGACAATAATGCCCGCCGCGGTGGCAATCGGTTTCCATCGCAGATCCGGAACCAGACGTCGAAGACCGCGCCAGCGCTCAGAACGCGGTCCCTGCTGCTGTTTAGGTAGGCGAACATCCGGACGCGCATGGCCATGAAGCTTGCGCAGAATTGGCGTATGGAGGATGATCGATTCCTTGATTTGGCTGAAAAAAGAGATGTGGGGCGCGACGACCAGAGCGCCATTGACCGCCTGGCTAGAGAATAGGGCGCTTTGAGGAACTCCCTCGACAAGTCTTGGGGCGGGCATTCCCAAAGCCAAAGCCGTCCTCGGATCAACAACCAAACAGGGAATTATAAGGAAGGCAAAAAGGCGCCTAAGGAAAGGTGACAACATGCAATAAGTCTACGGATCCAGGAGAATTTGTGAATGGAGCGGAGGGCTAAACTCCCGGGGCTAAAAGACCCACAATTTCTGGTTAAAAGGGCTTATACTTTTTCCGGGACGTGGCGGCCGAAGAGGCCTTCGGGGCGGAAGAGGAGAATTAGCAGGAGGACGGAAAAGGCGATCACATCTTTCCAGTCGGAGCCGTTGGGAATGAAACCGGCGGCGAGAGATTCTAGGATCCCGAGAATGAGTCCCCCCCACATCGCGCCCTGAATATTTCCGATGCCGCCGAGAACGGCTGCGGTAAAGGCTTTGATGCCGGGAACAAAACCCATGTTGTATTTAATCGAGCCATAGTACATGCCATTTAAGGCCCCGGCCACGCCGCCTAAGGCCCCTCCGATCAAAAAGGTGATGGCGATCACGCCGTTCACTGGAATCCCCATGAGAGATGCCGTGGAAGCATCCTGCGCGGTGGCGCGGATGGCTGTGCCGAGTCGCGTTTTATTGACGAAGAATTGCAGAACAAGCATCAGAACGAGTGAGACACTGATGATCAGGATCTGAAGGTTGCTCACTTCGGCACCCAGAAGATGAACGTGTCGAATGGCAAAGGCTTGAGGATAGGCCATCGATTGATCGGAGATGCCTAGAAAGACCGCGTTCTGTAAAAGGATCGACACACCGATGGCAGAGATGAGCGGCGTCAGTCTTGCGGCACGGCGTAAAGGGCGATAGGCCACACGTTCGACCACAACCGCCAGGACTGCGCAAAAGATAAACGCGATCCCGATTCCGGTGACGAAGGCCTGCCAGGCCGGCATGACCAATAAAAGTTTCTGGTAAACGAGCAGGCTGACGAACGCGCCGGACATAAAAATTTCCGAATGGGCGAAGTTGATCATGAGGAGAACACCGTAGACCATGGTGTAGCCGAGGGCGATGAGCGCGTAGAGGGAGCCGAGGGTGAGGCCGTTCACCAATTGTTGGAGGATCATAAAATTAACTTCAGAGCAGGGAAATCAGAAAGCATGTGAGATCAAGGATCAAAAAGACGTCTTTTTGGTTTTTGATCTCACGTGCTTTCCATCTTTCACTGCTCTGCCCCATGAAGCGGAATAAATTTTCCATCTTTTATTTTGAAGATCGTGATCGTCTTGTTGAGTGTATCGCCTTTTTCGTCAAATTGTGTCACGCCCAGAACGCCTTCATGTTTTATTTTCGGAAGCGCGGCCAGGATTTTCTCCCGATCGGGCCCGACGTCGTGGATGAGATCGAGGATGATGCTCATGGCTTCGTATCCCCAGTGATCGTAGGCCTTCAGTTCGTCATTGGGATAGCGCGCCTCATAGCGTTTCACAAAGGCCTGCGCCGACGGCAGAACCGAGGCTGGAGCGCCTAAGAAAGTGATATAAGTCCCTTCAGCCGCCGGACCGGCGACGCGAAGATATTCCGGATCGTAGTTGGCCTCGGACAGAATGACCGGCGCTGTGATTCCGGCATCACGCGCCTGGCGCACCACCAATCCTCCGCCGGCATAATCTCCACCCCAATAAAGAACTTGTGCCTTTTCATCGTGGATGCGCGTGAGCAGGGCATTAAAATCTTTATCGGCGACGTTAATCCCATCGAATGAGACAACCTGTCCGCCGGCCGCTTCAAAGCGCTTTTTAAATTCTTCAGCAACACCTTGCCCGTACGCTGTCTTGTCATGAATGATGGAGGCACGACGCACTTTAAGTGTTTTGAGGGCGTAATCGGCGGCGAATGGTCCTTGGACGTCATCGGTTGTGTTAACCCGGAAAATGGATCGAGGGTAAGCCCAGTTTGGGTCCAGCTGCTGAAGCGTCAGCTTGGGGTTGGAGGCCGCGGGAGAAATCATCGGCAGATGCGCCTTCGCATAAACTTGAGAGGCCGGGATTGAACAACCGGAATTGAAATGCCCGACGACGGCCACGACGGAGGGGTCGGAAACGATGCGGTTGGCCACACTGACGGCTTCCCGAGGGTCACTCCGGTCGTCGAAAGCCACCATCTCGACTTTCATGCCCGGAAATTTTCCCTGCGCCTGGGCGTCTTCGAGAGCCAAAGCGCAAGCGCGCTTCAAGCCCTGACCCAGCGCGGCAATGTCCCCGGTGAGAGGAAGCGCCACGGCCACGCGCGTAACCTTTTCACGCGGACCGCAGCCAAAGAGGGAGAGGGCCAATAGGAGATGTAGGGGCGCACCGCTGTGCGCCCGCCCATTCGTTTTCCTCATAATCCCAGGGCCTTCAGAACAGATGATTTTTTTGGTTCCACTGGTGACGGCAGCGTGCTGACCTTGGTCGCCGTGTCTGGATCTTTGAGCCCATGCCCCGTTAACGTGCACACGATCGTCTGGCCCTGCTTGAGGAGACCTTTGCGTCCGTATTTGATGAGACCCGCGACGGAGGCCGCGCTCGCCGGCTCGGCGAAGACGCCTTCTCGTCCGGCGAGAAATCGATAGGCGCTCAAGATCTCCTCATCGGTCACTTCATCAATGGCGCCATGCGATTCATCTCGCGCCGCCAACGCAGGCTTCCAGGAAGCCGGGTTTCCGATCCGAATCGCGGTCGCGATCGTCTCCGGTTTTTCTACGATCTTCCCGCGCACAATGGGGGCCGCGCCTGACGCTTGAAATCCCCACATGACGGGCAGTCGTGACGATTGTCCACGCGTATGGTATTCCTTGTAGCCTTTCCAGTACGCGGTAATATTTCCGGCGTTCCCCACGGGAATGCAATGCATATCCGGGGCGTCGTCGAGCTCATCTAAAATTTCAAAAGCGGCGGTCTTCTGGCCTTCAATGCGATCGGGATTGACGGAATTGACGAGGGCGATGGGATGCGACTGGCAAATCTCGCGGGCCAACGTCAGGGCATCATCAAAATTTCCGGCAATCTGGACGACGCGCGCACCATGAATCAGCGCTTGCGCTAATTTCCCAAGTGCAATTTTTCCCTCCGGGATTAATACCGCGCAGCTAATCCCGGCCCGGGCCGCGTAGGCGGCGGCGGACGCGGATGTATTTCCAGTAGATGCGCAGAGTATGGCTCGCGCCCCTTTCTCCAACGCCTTCGACACCGCCACGGTCATTCCGCGATCTTTAAATGAGCCGGTAGGATTCAGTCCCTCAAATTTGAAATAGACTTTGACATCCACTCCTAGCTGTTCAGATAGGAATCGAGAGGGAATTAGAGGCGTGTTGCCTTCAAGAAGAGAGATGATCGGCGTCTTGTCTGTGACGGGGAGATAGGCTCGGTAGCGCTCAATAATGCCGTGATTCGATCGGTGAGCCGTCGCCTTCACTCTTCGATCCTGTACAGCACCGTCTTGGCCCGGATATAGGGCTTGCGACCGATTTCTTTGAGGGCCCGTTCGATCGAGCCTTCCTTCACCGGGTGCGTGAGGATCATAATGGGGACGCCGCGCGTATTGAAAGCGTTTTCCGGTTGGTACACGCCGGATATGGAGACCCCGAGCTTACTCAAGATGCCCGAGATGCTGGCCAGAACGCCAGGGCTGTCTCCGACGGTAAACCGCAAATAAAAGCGGGAAATCATCCGTTCTTTCGGAATCGCCGGCAAGTGTCGTCGATAATCGCCGGACACAAAGGGAAGCTTGCCCGCGGTATCGGCCGCCACTTGGCGTGCCAGATAGATCACATCGGAGATGACCGCGGAAGCCGCCGCCATGCGGCCCGCGCCTTTTCCATACAACATCACATCGCCGGCGGCATCGCCATGAATTTCAATCGCGTTGTATTCGTTCTGTACGTTGGCAAAGGGATGCGTTTCAGGAATGAGCGCCGGATGAACGCGAACCTCAACGGATTTATCCGTCAATTTGGCGACTCCTAATAGCTTAATGACATAGCCGAATTCTCGACGGACAAAAGCCATATCTTGAGGATCGACCCGGGTAATCCCTTCGGTGACGACGTCCTGCAATTTCACCCATGTCCCGCTGGCGAGCGACGCCAGGATCGCGATCTTATGCGCCGCATCGATGCCTTCGACATCGAAGGTGGGATCGGCTTCGGCAAATCCGGCCTTTTGCGCCTCTTTTAAGGCCGTCGGATAATCCATTCCAAACTGGCTCATGCGGGTCAGCACGTAATTCGTCGTGCCATTTAAGATCCCGACGATTTTGAAGATCCGGTTACCCGCCAAACCTTCGTTCAACGACTGGATAACGGGGATCCCCCCGCCGACGGAGGCTTCGAAATAAACCTGCCGACGGTACACGCGCGTGTGTTCGAAAACGTCGCCCCAGTATTTCGCTAGAAGCGCCTTATTCGCGGTAACCACATGTTTGCCCGCGTGAAGCGCTTTGAGCACGAAAGTCCGCGCCGGCTCGTAACCGCCGATGAGCTCAATAAAAATATCAATGTCGGAATTTAAAATGACCTTGTCGGCATCACGCGTGAAAATGGATTCCAGCCCCATCGCTCGCACGCGGTTCATGGGTATGCGCTTGTCACAGACCATCGCCAGCTGGATCGGAACTCCGGATTTTTCTTCGATTTGAGCGCGATTTTTTTGCAGCATCTCGACGACACCGCCGCCCACATTGCCAAGCCCAACCAAGCCTAACCGAACCGGATGCTTCATTTGGACGGAACCTTTGTTTTCACTGAGGCCAGGAGTTTTTTGAATCGCAGAAGAACATCATGGAAACGATTGTCATGGGTGACGAGAGCCATCCGGATGTAGCCTTCGCCTCCCGTGTTAAACCCGACGCCAGGGGCGACGACTACGCCAGTTTCCCGAATTAACTTTTCAGCGAATGCCATGGACCCCATCTCTTTGAAGGGCTCAGGCAACGGCGCCCAGATGTACATGGTGGCTTTCGGTTTCGGAATCACCCAGCCAAGTTTCGCCAGGCCGTCAATCATGACATCGCGGCGCTTTTGATAAATCTTGACGACGGGTTCCACACTACTCGGCCACGCTTCCATGGCCGCAACAGCGGACAACTGAATAAACGTTGGTGCTCCGTAATCGAGAAAGGATTTAAATTTTTCGACGGCCGCGACCACGCGCGAGTTGCCGCACATCCAGCCGATCCGCCAGCCGGCCATGTTGTAGCTCTTGGAGCAAGAATGGACTTCAATGCCAACGTCTTTGGCGCCTTCCACTTCCAGGAAACTGGGCGCCACATACCCATCGAATGTGATTTCCGAATAGGCATTATCGTGACAGACGATCAAATCGTATTTTTTCGCGAATCGCACCCAATCTTGAAACACCGCTTTATCCGGAACAACGGCCGCGGTGGGATTATTCGGATAGTTCAAGAAGAGCAACTTGCTCTTGCGAATGACCTTCTCCGGAATCTTACCGAGGTCGGGCAGAAAATCATTTTCTGGTCTGAGGGGTATGGGGTGGACTTCTCCGCCAGCCAAAATCACGCCATTAAAATGGGCTGGGTAAGAAGGGTCGCCAACCAAAACGGCTTCGTCTGGATTTAGCACAGCCATCGCCAAATGAGCGATGCCCTCCTTGGATCCGATTAAAGCGGTAATTTCGTTGTCGGGATTTAGGTCGACACCGAACCGTTTCTTCATCCAGACCGAAACAGTTTTACGGAATTTGGGAATTCCTTTGGCTTGTGGATACCGATGGGTAGAAGGATGGTTCTGGACCGTATCGCAGAGTCGCTCTACAACCGGGGCAGGGGTCGGCTGATCTGGGTTTCCCATTCCCAGGTCAATAACATCCAATTTCTTGGCGTAAGCTTCCTTCTTAAGCTGCGTGATTCGCGTGAATAAATAAGGAGGAAGCCGGTTTAAACGATCGGAAAAATCCGGCATAGTTCTGCCGTCAATCCTATCAAATTATAGATTGAAGACCCTAGTTCAGGCGGCAGCCGGTGGAGGCGGTGTGATCGGAGCCGCCAAAGGCGCTGTTGAAAGACGAACGAGCTTTTTGAGCGAGAAACTCGGCTTAAATGAGACTTTTCGTCCCACTGGGATCTGAATCGTTTCGCCGGTTTTCGGGTTACGCCCTTTGCGCGCCTTGCGAGATTTCACCTTGAAGGTGCCGAGACCGGAGAGAGAGACTTTGTCACCCACTCTCAGCGCTTCGCGGATAGTCTTCACCAGCGCTTTCACAGACCGGGAGGCCTGAGATTTTTTTACTCGAGCTTCCTTGGCCACGCGTTGAATCAATTGAACTTTATTCATCTCTAGTGCCCTCCGTGACATCGTTCAGACAATCCGATGAAAACACCGCGAAATTACGTGCTCTTACTAAGCCGATTTCTAACAGATTTAAATTTAGCTGTCAATGGCTATTTTTCGGCATGAATTGATCGTGGTAAAAAAAAGCTCCGCATTTCTGCAGAGCTTTTGATGATAAAACGAAGTGATTTTGAGAAGGGAATTAACGCTTCGAGTATTGGAAGCGCTTGCGTGCCTTAGGCCTGCCGGGTTTTTTACGTTCCACCATCCGGGAATCTCGCGTTAAAAGACCTTCTTTACGCATCGCGACGCGTAGTGGATTTTCCAACTTGGAGAATGCTCGCGCCACGCCATGGGAAATGGCGCCGGCCTGTCCATGCACTCCACCGCCCGTCACATCCACAAAAATATCGTACTGGGTTCCAACTTTGGCGACTTCGAAAGCGCGCATCACGATCCATTTGGAGCGGTTATGTCCGCCAAAATAGGTTTCTAGGCTTTTGGTATTGATGATGAACTTGCCATCCCCAGGGAGTAAACGCACTCGCGCGGTGGCATTCTTTCGACGGCCGGTGGCCCAAACGGGAAAAGCGATATTGGATGTTGGCATATTATTATGAGAGAGCGAGAGCTTGCGGCTGCTGAGCCGAGTGAGGATGTGTCGCATCGCGATATATTTTAAGGCGAGTCATCATCTGTTCACGTAATTTGTTCTTGCAAAGCATGTTGCTGACTGCCTTTTGAACCGCACGTTCAGGATGTTCGATCATCAGCCGGTTGTAAGGGACAAGCTTCAGGCCGCCCGGATACATTGAGTGGCTGAAAGCTACTTTCTGGTCAAGCTTGTTGCCTGTCAGCTTCACCTGCGCCGCATTGATGACAATGACGAAATCCCCTTCATCCAGATAAGGCGTAAAGGTCGGCTTGCCTTTGCCGCGCAAAAGCCCGGCGATGCGAGTCGCCAGACGGCCCAGAACCTGGCCATTCGCGTCGACAAGATGCCATCGGCGTGCGGCCTGGGTTTTCTTCTGAGGGAAATACGTGGTGTTCATAAGAGCGGATATTATAGTTGAACCGATCGCGAGCGGTCAATGATTCTTTATGTCAGATGAAATTTGAGGCCAAGATCCCAATGCGATTCGTTCTGAAGATAAAATTGCCCCTGAGGCTGTTTGCCCGCGCCGTATTCAATAAAAAAAGAAACGGCTCTGGCGTCGTCGGGTTTATTGGCAAAAGTCACCCCTGCCTGAGAGTTAAACATAGGATTCCATCCCACGCGCTGCCAGGATTGCAAGTCATTCGCCCAATAATATTGAACGTGGTGGTCATTAAACCATCGGGATTGAACTTCAAAACCACTTTGGAGAGCATTGCGGCCAATTCCGCCGGGGAGCGTTCGAAAAACGTAGTCGTATCCACCGTAGAGCCGCAAGAAGGAGATCGGCGTGTACGAAACCAGCCACTTTAAATTATCCCAGGCATGTTTTTCCGTCACAATGCCACGATCCTTCAAGTAATCATCTCCCAAATGAGAACTGGTGTGATAAGGCATAAAGCGGATCGACAAGGGCCCATTCCGATAATCAAAAGGGAGGTTTCCGTAATAATCAACCGATTCCAAATCGTTCGTTTTACTGGATAGATCAAAACGACCAAACACTCCGCCGCCCACGCTGACCTGGAAATATTGGCCGTTTCCCAACGACCATCGATAAAGTCCCAGTGAATCTCCCAACGCGGCTTCGCCTAATGGCTTGTGCGATACGGGCGTGATCGCGCGCAAGGCATATTGAAGTTCACGCAGGTCCGCGCGTAAAGGTAAAAAGAGCTCATGCGCCGGAGGAAGCCATTCCGCGTAGAGCGGACAGACGAGAAGAATCAAACCAACCCGGAGGAATTTCACAAATGCTGATAGTCGGCCAGACCGAACGGCAGGCCGAGAGCGGCATGCGATAGCTGCAAGAGGAGAAAGGTAAAGGCCTTGAGAGCCTGCGGCCCCTGTTGTTCCGTGACGAAGGGCACGCGTGAAGAGTCTCCATAAAGACCTAGATTATTGCGAAGAATCACATGATGACCGATGCACAAAATGCCATCGACGTACTGGCCGGCTTTGCTGTTTAAAAATTGTGAAAGTTCCGTTAGCGCCAGATTTTCGAAGCTCACGGCCAGGCATGGAATAGGCCCAGCTTTCTTGCGCTCCAATTTTTTAAGTTGCAGTGCTTGTTCCCCAAAATGCGTCAAATCGCTCTCCTTCCAGTTCTTGACTTGGAGCACGAATAGGACGCCGTCGGCCAAAAATGTGGCCGCGGATCCTTCACTGAAGGGTGGAAATGAATCAATCGATGCCACCAGATCGAAGGGTCCCGCCTGGCGGTCTTTGATATCGGTCACGGTTCCGACGGCGCAACGGATGGCGGCGGGAAGAAAAGGCTTTACGAGGCTGGAGAGCACCAGATCCGCACCAGCTCCTCGGCGTTTGGATTTTTGATGCTCCGCCAGAAGGTAGTCGCCTAAATTCCCAAAACTTTCGGTGATTGTTCCCATCACGCTTGTTTTAGCAAAGTTGTGAGAAACTCACCAAATCAATCTGCCGTTTTTTCAACTCGTCGCGCACGCTGGGTGAAACGCAATGCGTCAATTCTTTTTCGCGCCAGGGCTCGCCTTTCCCTGGGTGGACCATCAGCTCCGCCGTCTGAAAAGGCATATTTAAATCGAGATATCGGTAGCCTGGGAGACTGGACTCTACGGGTTCCCAGCCAGCAAAAAATGTATCGACGCACGTCAGGCCGAAGCGTGGCGCCAGATCTTTAATCCAATCCACCGACAATCCCGGATAAAGTCCCTCATAAAACCCGCCGAAATAGCGGATAACTTTGATTTTGTATTTTGCCGTGAGCGCGGCGATCGTGGCAAACAGTTCAGGGCGTAAATGCGCGTGATGGTGACCGTCGAGATGATGAATCGGAAGTCCGGTGGCGATAATTTTCTGGATCTGTCTTTCCGTTTCTTGGGCGATAGCGTTGAGAGGAAGGGAAGGATCGCGATAGGACACCAAGCGTCCGGTCCCATGCTGTACATTAAAGAACGCATCGAGATCCAGATGTAGGCCAATACCCAACTGTGGATTTTCGCGTGCCATCCGAACGGCTTCATCCAACGCGTCACGATCCGTCATTAAGCTGGCGCTGGTAACAATCCCTTTCTGGTGCCCTTCAAGAATGCCTTGATTGATCGCTGAGGAACGTCCGAAGTCATCGGCATTGACAATTAATTTTGGCATGGAGGTGTAAGGGCGCACCGCGGTGCGCCCCTACACATACCCCTTTTCAATCATCGCTTCAGCGATTTGAATTCCATTGAGGGCGGCACCCTTCAGGAGCTGATCGCCCGCCACAAACATGACGATCGATTTGCCCGAAGGATCGCTGACATCCTGGCGGATGCGCCCCACTAGGACATCCCCCTGACCAGAAGCTTCATGGGGCATCGGGAAATAATTTTTGGCGGCATTATCGACAACCTTCACGCCGGGCGCGTGGCTCAGGAGATCGCGGACCTCCTTGGCCGTGATCGGCCGTTCACATTCAAAATTCAAAGCTTCAGAATGAGCGCGAAGAACCGGAACACGTACGCAGGTGGCCGATATCCGGATCACCTGATCGTTGAAAATTTTGCGCGTTTCGTTGAGCATTTTGGTTTCTTCTTCGTTGTATCCCGTCACCTCATCAATCTTTGAATTGTGGCTAAAAAGATTGAAGGCATAGGGGTGCGGAAAAATGGTCCGTTTGTAGTCCTTCTTATTAAGGTAGGCACGGGTCGACTCCACGAGTTCAGCCATCGCGGCGGCGCCGGCCCCAGAAGCGGCCTGATAGGTGGAGGCAATCAGTCTGCGAATCGGATTTTTTTTGTGAATCGGCCAAAGCGGCGTAATGGCGATGATGGTTGAGCAATTGGGATTGGCAATAATCCCCTTATGCTTCCGCGCCGCCTCTGGATTAATCTCGGGAATGATGAGTGGAACGGTAGGATCCATGCGAAACGCCGACGAATTATCGATGACCAGAACTCCAGCGTGGGCGGCGATCGGAGCGAACTCCCGCGAAATGGCGCCACCGGCGCTGAAGAACGCAATGTCAACGCCTTTGAAGCTGGCCTTCGTCAATTCGTCAATAATGACTTCTTTTTTATTAAAAAGGACTTTTTTGCCTTTTGAACGGGCTGAAGCCAATAGCGTCAAACGGTCTAAAGGGAACTTGCGATCGGAGAGGCAGCGCAGAAACTCGACCCCGACCGCTCCCGTGGCACCGACGACAGCAACGTTGTATTTTTTATTCTTCACAAGTGGGTTATTGTAGCAGGGCTCCGCGCCGGCATGCAATTTATAAGGAAGGTGGAACTTATGCGCGGAAAAGGTGTCCAAAGGCTTGTGTGCGATTTAACATACTTGTTACATTGCCGACACAGTCCGTTAACATACAAAAGTTAACTTAATAGGAGAATAATGGGGTCCGACAGCTGGCCGAATTTCCCCTTGACCCGGCTGATAGCCTCTGTTAAACTGGCGAGGAATGAGTATGATACAGATCATCTTCCTTAACGCCGCATAAAATCAACGCAAGATGACTATGGGGTTAACAATTCTTGAAATGAAACGTCTTCGACGAGTAGGTCTAACGGGACTTTTAATCTGGACGGCTGCCAATAATATGGGACTGCAGGCCCAGGATAAGAAAGTTTTCACACACACCGCCGACCTTCGTAGCGGCAAGGAAGATGCCCTACTCGATATTTTTAAACCCATTTCCGAACAATTTGAAAGCGAATACGGCGCTCTAGGGACCGCCTATACGACGGGCGAAATCCTTTATCATGAAAAACGCTATGACGACGCTATTCGAAACTACGAGACGGTCGCCACCAAAGGCAAGAAATACACTTTTCTAGATGAGAGCGCCCATTTGAGACTGGCGCAAACGCACTTGTTAAATGGAGAACCCGCCACGGCACTAGTCCTTGGGCGCGATGTCGCCGGATCAAGCAACAAATTTATCGCCGCGGAAGCCTGGTACACATTGGCTCGAGCGCATCTTGCCATGGGGAAAATTGACCGCGCCGAAGAGGCCTACAAGAATACCGTCACCGTCAATCCGATCTATGCAACGATTTTAAAGGTGGATCTTTTGGCGGGACTTTTGTCCTTTGAAAAGGGCGCTTATCTAGATGCCGCAACACATTTTCAGAGACATCCGGATAACATTCCTTCCTTATATTATTCGATCGCTTGTTTCTGCCAAATGAAAGATATTGCGAAGGCGGTTTCCGCGTATCAGAGCCTCCTTGCCAAAGCGAAAAAAGGAAACTGGGTGGATCGCGCGCGCATCTTGATCGGCGAAGCGATTTACCAGACACGCGACGAAGATTTGGCGATGACCTTTTTTGGGCCCGTCAGCCGCCGAGACGCGCCGACGGATCTCAGGATTCTTGCCCTTTACCGTCTGGCCTGCATCGATTTCCAGAAGAAAAATTACACGCGCTGCGAACTCACCCTCCAGAATCTGCTTAAAGATTTTCCGAATCACCCACTTCGGACCGACTGGCTGTATCTGATCGCCACAATCCCGGTTTACGAACGCGACTGGAATCGGACGATCCGGGAAGAAGGACGTTTTGCCGCGACGGGACATGGCGTCGCGCCGGCGCCTCGGTCAATTCCGTCGGAACAGCTGGTCCCGGAAGCGCAGTTCCGCGTCATCTGGGCCTATATGGCTTTGGGAAGCTATCACGAGGTCGTCAAACTGACGGATAAATTTTTTCACAAGTATCCCAAAAACCCTTTGACTGGCTATGCGCTTCTTCTACAAGGCGTGGCCTTTGACCAAACCAATGATACCGATAAAGCGATTGATTCCTATCAGACCTTAGTCGACCTTTTCCCCCAGAGCCCGGCCGCGGGCAAGGCCGTTTACCTGATGACACTCAGCCTGCATCGCGCAAACGAACCGAGCCGCATCGTGAGCGCCCTCAACCACTTGAATGAGAATCTGCTTCGTCAGGAAGAAATCAAATCCGATGAGTGGCGCAAAAATACTCTTTTCTGGATCGCGGAAGGATATTATTCCATTCAGGATTTTAAGCATGCCGAAGAAACCTACACTCGCTTTGTAGAATTGGCTCCGGATCACCCAATGATTCCTTACGCTCTGGAAGGATTGGCCGCCAGTTTGGCCGCCGAGGGACCGGACAAGTACGACAAAGCCAAAATTTATATGCAGCAAGCGATGCAGCGCGGGCAGGAACTCAACAATGCAAGCGTGGCCTCCGACGCCAAACTTCAGCTCGGAAAAATCCTCTTTAACCAAAAAAGCTACGACGCCGCCTTGGCGCAGTTTGATGCGTTCGTTCAGGAATCCTCCACATCCGTACGCGTGGCGGAAGCCCTATTCGATGCCGGCATGGCTCTTTACAATCAGCAGTATTACACGGAAGCCATCGCCCGCTGGAAGCAGGTCATTGACGGCTACCGATTTTCTCCTCTGCGCGCCCAGGCCTATATGAAGACGGGACAGACCCGATTTGGATTGGGGCAATTCGATCAAGCGATTGCGGCCTATCAATCACTGGCCGCCAACTATCCCAACACCCCTGAGGCGCAGGAAGCGCAATTCCAAATTATTCAGTGCTATTACAATAAAGGCGACCTTCGCGGCGCTTATCAGCAATTTTCCGCCTATAAAAACAATTATTCCGCCGACACCGAACGGATCCGAGGAGTCTGCAGCAATCTCTTATCAGCTTACCAGGGCCAAGCAAGCTCAAACGGGAGCCTCCATTCGACGGAACTTAGCGATCTTCTCCGGTCTTGTCAGGGTGACATTGGCGCCTCCGCGATTCTTTGGGAACGCGGAGCCAATCTGTTCAACAAAAAGGATTATGGTGCGGCGCAGAAATACTTCCAGCGGATCATGCTCTCGTATCCGAATGATGAATATGCCGGTCAAGCTTATTTCTATAACGCGGAATGTTACTTCTTCCTGAACAACATGGATGAAGCGGCGTCGGCGTACAAGAGCTTCTACATTAATTATCCAAATGACAAGATGGTGCCGCAGGCCATGTTCCAGGTGGGCGTCAGCTTCTTCAACAAAAAGGACTACGAAAAATCGGCGGAAGCTTTTGACGAATTTGTGAAACGCTATCCGCAGAATGCCCTGGCGAAAGACGCCGCGATGAATGTCGCCCTTTGTTATAAGAAGGCGTTCCGGCTCGATGAGGCCATCAAGTCGTATCAGAACTATCTTCTCCTCTATCCCGGAGACGCCAAAGAAGGCTTTGTGCGGCTGCAGATCGGAAACCTGCATGCGACCAAAGGAAACTACGCGGCTGCGATTCAAGATTTCGAACAAGTTCCTTCGGGAACGCCGGAGCGGGCCGAAGCGCAATACCATATCGGCGAGGCGTACGAGAACCTTCATCAGGAAGACAATGCGCACGCCGCATTTCAAAAACTTCTCTCAACCGGTCCGCGGGACAGCGAGTTTCGTATCGCCGGCTTATTGGAGCTTGCAAAAATTTTGGAAGCCAAGGAAAGCTGCTCTGCAAACGTCAAGACAGTCTATACTGAAATTGCCGGATCCAGTAAAAATCAACAGATCGTGCAGTTGGCTCATCAAAAACTTAAAGAATGCGCCGGAGGAGGCCAATAGATGGAAAATATGACCCTGTTAGGAATTTTAAGAATCAGCATCGTCATACCGATTCTCATGGTATGTTCGATCATCATGGTGGCCTATGCGCTCGAGCGCTTTTGGGCTTTTTCACGCGTGGGAAGCCTGAGCGGCAACGTGGCCGAGAAAATCAAACAGTGCGTGCGACAAGGACAAATTAAAGAAGCCATTGTCCTCTGTCAGAGAAGCCCCAGTTTCATCACGCATTCGCTTGAAGTGGCCTTGAATGCGGCGCATTTTCCGCGCGAGGAAATGGAAAGCATCTTTGCGCTGTATCGGATGAAGCTTCAGGGACTTTTGAATAAGCATCTGGCTGTCTTCGGAACCTTCGCCTTCATCGGCCCGCTGTTAGGACTTCTGGGAACGGTGTTGGGCGTTATCCGAGCGTTCCGCGATCTCGCCTTATCAGGATCGGGCGGTCCGACGATTGTGGCTGCCGGTATCGCCGAAGCTCTGATCGCGACAGCCGTCGGAATCGGCGTCGCCGTCACCTCGGCCTTGCTCTACAACTTCTTCACCGCACGCGTTCGCTCCATTGTCACGCAGTACGATCTCTTGAGCCAGGAAGTCGCCATTCTGGTTTATACGGGAAATGCCAAAGGAGCCAAGTAACTCATGGCCGACGTTCGACAAACCGAAGACGGCGCGCCACTTAACGAAGTCAACGTCATCCCGTTGGCGGACTTGTCGTTGGTGCTCCTCATCATCTTGATGGTGCTTTCGCCGATGATCATGCAATCGATGATCAAAGTGCAGGCCAGCAAGGCGTCGGCCGTTAAGTCGCTAAAGGATCATCCCTTGGAACCGCCACTCATCTTGGCGCTCAACCCGGATGGGATTTCCCTCAATACGGTGAAAATGATTGATGATGTCGACCTAGCGTCGCATTTGGCCCAGGCACTTAGCAACCGACAGGATAAGACCATCCTTTTCACGGCTGATCCTGCCGTGCTTCATGGACGTTTTGTCCAAGTGTTGGACTTGGTCAAACAACAGGGAGCGGACAAGATCGCGCTCATCAAAAAGAGGCCCGCGAAATGAAATATCAACCTCGCTCCGAAGAATTCGAGTCTCTAGCCGGCGTCAACATCATCCCGGTGATCGACGTCTCTCTGGTGCTGCTCATTATTCTCCTGGCCACATCCCCCATTCTCAATCTGCCGGGCTTTGAAGTGAAACTGCCCAAGGCCGTCACCGCTGAGAGCAAGGAAAAAAATATCTCCGTCAGCCTCTCGTCCAAGGGCGAGATGGCCGTCAACGAAGCTACAGTGAATGAAACCACGCTGATCCCCGCGCTTCAAAAAGAACTGAAGGACAAACCGGATTTTCTGGTGATCATTCGCGCCGATCAGGGCGTAGCCTACGGCATGGTGGAAAAGGTCATGGACTTGGCTAAGCAGGCGGGCGCGCAGCGGATTGCCATTGCCACGCAGCAGGAACAAGACAAGGTGGTAAAAACCGAATGATGCTCCTCGATACAGAACTGGATTCCACTCGCACAAGCGAGAGTGTCTGCCTGATCGCCGCCGTGGGCATTCACGCGTTGGCACTTTTATGGAATCCCGTTCTCTTGCAGAGCCACTTTAAGCCTATTCACGATTTCGTCCAGGTGGATATGGTTGAGCAGCCGTTGCCTGGCGCACCGGATCAGCCCGAGGCGCCGAAGAAGATGACGCTCATGGACACGCTCAAAGACATGCTCATGAAGCCAAAAACCGAAGAGATCGCCCATGTGGCTCCCGAGCCGCTCACCGCTCGCGTCGCGGCGCCTATACAGCCGGCCTTAAAAGAACGCAATATGCCGCATACCATTTCGTCGATGTTTCAGCCAAAAAGTCAGGCGGAGGATCTCGCCGCGCAGACGGCTCCCAATTCCATTCAAACCCAAAACAAGAATTTTGCGATGCCCACATCGGCCCCCTCACTTCAATCCAAAAGCTTTGGCGGGATTAAGAGCCGGGACTTGCCTTTCCAGGTGGGAACCGATCAGCAACTCGCCGCCGGAAATGCCACCGTGATTCCAGTAGCTGTAGGAAACCGATCCGCCAAGGCCGCTCTTGGCTATTCGAATCCAGCACTTCAGGATGCCGGGGCACACCATGGCGTTCTCTCGCAGAAATTAGGAGGACCGGTCGGAGACATCAGCGCCTTAGGCGGTGGAGCTCCGTCCACGATTCAGCTTTCCGGAACAGGCGGAACAGGTAATGCACCCACAGGTGCGGCTCGCGGATCTTCCTTACAGGACCGCCCAGGCTCAGGCTCCGGTGGTGGATTGGTTAGCAAAGCCATGTTTGGTTCAGGTGGAGGATCCTCGATTGGCGCCATCGGTGGAATTCCGAGTGAGGTCGCCGAATTGGATAAGCAATTGGCGGCAACAACAGCCGCCGCTTCCCGCAGTGCGGGACCAAAAAAGGGTTTTGAAATTGCCGGACCGTTAAATAATCGTCCGATCCTGCACAAAGCCATTCCTCAATACCCGAGCTGGGCGGAAGAACAAGGCATTATCGGGTCAGTCCGAATTTGGTTTACGGTGACTCCCGATGGGGCCGTGCGATCGAATATGCGGGTAACGAAGACCACCGGCTATCCGGATCTCGATAAACTCGCTTTGGAAGCGCTTAAACAATGGACCTTCGCGCCATTCAATTCTACGGATGAAAGCAGTCAGTGGGGCATCATCACGTTTACGTTCTCATTGTCCTCTTAAGGAATTTATGAAAGACTTCAAACTATCGTCCACGATGGCCTTGTGGCTTTCGGCAGTCGCCGGAATGACATTGTTGACGGCCACAGCATTCGCAGGTCCGGACGCAGGCCATTCACCGGCGCCGTCCGCCGCCGCGCCGGCGACCGCGCCATCGAAGACCGCTAAAGATGGCGAACTCACCGCGGATATCGTTGGACAGCGCAAAGACAAGATGGTCGTTGGCAAGATTGATCCGCCCGCGGCGTTTAATCTTGAAGATATCCAAAATTTCCCCGAAGAACGGCTTTACCCGGTGCTCAATAATCCAGTCACCTTTGAAGAAGGCCGAGATTTTTCCAACATGATGGAGTCTCAGGATGAAAAAATCGTTCATCCCTGGTTACCGGAAATTCCGCGAGCCCCCTTTCTGACGATGAAAACCGCCATTGATAAGCCTGCGAAAGATTGGACATTTTCCGTGATTGATCAAGGCGGCGCCCCGGTCTCCTCCCAAGATGGAAAGGGCAGTCCCCCCGCGCAATTTATCTGGTCGGGTGACGACAAAGATCGCGGGTATCTGGCGGTCGACACCGTTTATATTCCGCAACTCTCCACCACGGACAAAGAAGGCTATCGCCACACCTACATGGGGCAGCCATCACAATTTGCCGGCCTGTTCTATAAAGATAAGGGCCGGACGGTCGTGGAACTTTCAACCAAACGGATATTTCTCGATAAGAAAGCGGATCTGTCTAAGGAAGCTCCGGTTTATCTCGATAAAGTCTGTGATCTGATCCGCGAAGATTCGCGTCTCCCCTTTGGCCTTCAGGCCTTTGATGTGGACCCGGAACTTGCTCGGGCGCGCGAACAGGCCCTTCAGAAATATTTCAGCGGGAAATTGATCATTCCTGACAGCCAAATCTCTATTCTGGAGCCCGGCACGACCGACAAGCGCGGCCAGGCGATCGCGATCGTCTTTAACGGCACACCCGGAGGCGCTCAATGAACTCCAAACACTTTAAGATCTATGGGTTGGCTTTAGCGTTCACAGCGACGGCTTTGGTCGGCGCAAGGGCTGACGATGCTCCCAAAGCAGCGGATTCAGCATCAGCGGATCAAACGGACAACAACTATTATTGGCAGGGAACTCAACTCTATAATCTCGGGCGCTTAGGCGAAGCCTTTGAAAGTTTTGAGAAGGCGATTCAACGCAAACAAAACAGCAAGGAAGCCGAAGCCTACCTTCTCCAGATCCGACAGGAAATCGTTAACAATGCGAAGAAGCGTTCTGAGGAGAAGAATTCAATCAACTATGCCGGGAACTCACCAGACACGGCTCTGAATGTGTCTTACGTCGATAAAGGCTTTATACGCGTGACGGTGCAGGCCAAGTATCTCTTCGATGAAAATACGGCGTCCTTGAAGGCAGGCGGGATGGACGTCATTAACCGATTGGCGGATGTCCTTCAGTCCAAGGAAGGCCAGCGCGTGGAAGTCACACTCATCAACGACATGGACAACATCGTCAACGTTCGCGATATTGATGCGGAACGGTCGCTATTGGTTTTCTCGCTAGTCAACTTCAAACGTATTGCTCGCGACAACGGCCTCCCCGGCTGACGCTGTTCGATCCCTATACCTTCTGCTGAGCCAGACGTTTTTTCACGAACGGCATGAGGCCGCCTGCTTGGATGATCTGCTGCATGAAGGGCGGGAAGGCCGCTGCCTGGTAGGTTTTTCCCTTCGTCACATTCTTAATTAATCCTTTATCGAGATCCACTTCCAGTTTGTCGCCCGTCTCCGCCTCTTTGGCGGCTTCGGGACATTCCAGAATCGGCATCCCGATATTGATGCAATTGCGGAAGAAAATGCGGGCGAAGGATTCCGCGATGATAAGGCCGAGTTCCATCCCTTTGATGGCGAGTGGCGCATGTTCGCGGCTGGATCCGCAGCCAAAGTTCCGTCCGGCGATGATGAAATCGCCGGGTTTGGCTTTCTTCGGAAAATCCGCATCGGCGGTTTCCATGCAGTGCTCCGCAAGCTCCTTGGGATCGGTCGTCACCAGATACTTGGCGGAGATGATTGCATCCGTATCGATGTTGTGACCGAACTTAAAAACATTTCCTTTGATCATAAATTTCCTTTCTGTACCCTCATCCGGCCTGCGGCCATCCGCCAGACGTCTGGCGGACACGGCATTCCCCCTCTCCCTGTTGAGGGAGAGGGCCGGCGCTAGCCTGGGGTGAGGGTTCTTACGCCGCCGCCAAGGTCTTGCCCTTGCCGAGCACTTCCTCGGGATGGCAGACGTAGCCGGTGATGGCGCTCGCCGTCACAACGGCTGGATTGGCGAGATAGACTTTAGAATCCTTGTGTCCCATGCGTCCCGGGAAATTCCGGTTCGACGAAGAAATGCAGACTTCATTCGGACCGAGCACACCCATATGGCCACCCAGGCATGGCCCGCACGTGGCGGCGGAGACCACCGCCTCGGCTTCCATGAAGATGTCAATGAGACCTTCCTTGAGCGCCTGACGATAGATGTTCTGCGTCGCCGGGATTACCATGAACCGCAGGCCCTTGGCGACCTTTCGGCCTTTGAGGATCTGAGCGGCGATGCGCAGGTCTTCAATGCGCCCGTTCGTGCAAGATCCAAGAAATGCAGAATGGACCTTCGCATTTTTAATCTGGCTGACGCCCGTGACCTTATCCGGAAGATTCGGCTGGGCGACTTGAGGCTCCATGCCGGTCAGATCCCAGTCGTAGTTCGCACAGAAGGTCGCATCCGGATCGCTCTTGTAGATCTGGTAAGGACGCTTGGCGCGACCCTTCAGATAGGCTTCCGTGATTTCATCGGCTTCGATAAAACCACTTTTGCCGCCGGCTTCGATGACCATGTTGGTCATGGTCAGACGCGCTTCCATTGAAAGCTGCTTTAAGGCCGGGCCGGCGAACTCCATGTTCTTGTAGAGCGCACCATCAAAAGTGATCTGGCCGATCGTATAAAGGATCAGATCCTTGCCTGTCACCCAGGGATCGAGTGTGCCGCGGTAATTGAACTTCATCGTCTCCGGGACTTTGAGCCAGATCTCGCCTGTGGCCATCACCGCCGCAAGATCCGTGCTCCCGACTCCAGTGGAGAATAAGCCAAGGCCTCCATAGGTACAGGAATGCGAATCCGCGCCGATGACAACGTCACCCGGGACAACTAATCCCAATTCCGGCAGAAGCGAATGCTCAATGCCACCACGCCCTTCGTCAAAGAAAAGGCTGATGTCATATTTCTGACAGAACTCTCGTGCGACGGCCGCCTGGGCAGCTGAAAGGATGTCTTTGGCCGGCACAAAATGCGAGAACACGATCGCGATGCGATCTTTGTTCCAGAGCTTCGTAATGCCCGCCCGCTCCAGCGCCTTAATCGAGATTGGCGCCGTGACGTCGTTGGCCATGGCAAGGTCCGCCTTGGCCAGGATGAATTCGCCGGGTTCCACTGTCTTTTTCCCCGCGTGCGCCGCGAGGATCTTCTGCATCGCTGTGTATCCCATAATAGTCTCCCTACTTCCCTTTTGGTTTTCGCCGCATGCGCTGGGCCTGCATGAACTTATTGATCGCGTTCAGATAGGCCTTGGCGCTGGCTTCAATAATATCCGTCGATGCCCCTCGGCCGAGAATCGTGAGACCGGACTCTTCCAGCCGCACGGTCACTTCGCCCTGAGCATCTTTGCCACTGGTGATCGCATGCAGACTGAAATCGATCAGCTTCGGCTTTAAGCCGGTCACCTTATCGATCGCATTGGTCGCCGCATCCACCGGACCGTCCCCGCAAGCCGCTTCCTGCACGATATGCCCATCCGCTTTCTTAATCCGGATAGTAGCCGTCGGAACGACACCGGTCCCGCTGGAGGCATTCAGATACTCCAGTACAAAGTCTTCCTTCACGTCGGCGGACTTTTCTCCCACCAGGGCCAGCAGATCATCGTCAAAGACGTAACGCTTCTTGTCGGCCAGCGCTTTAAACCGGACAAACATATCCTCTAACTGCTTCTTATTGAGTTTGTAGCCCAGGTGTCTCAGCCGGTTTACCAAGGCATGCCGTCCGCTACGAGACGTCAGGAGGAGCGTGGATTCTTCCACACCAACATCTTCTGGATTCATGATCTCATAGGTCTGGCGGAATTTCAGAATGCCGT